>Ga0209400_1000679_pt1 | contig 29382 bp, 32 predicted proteins | sample M_130807_EF_Meta_FD_187313 | JGI IMG/M metagenome (GOLD analysis project Ga0209400, IMG submission 187313) | Freshwater microbial communities from Lake Montjoie, Canada to study carbon cycling - M_130807_EF_MetaG (SPAdes) (version 2) | ecosystem: Environmental > Aquatic > Freshwater > Lake... | reverse complement strand
TGCAAGCCACCTGCGAGGGGGCGGCACCGAGCGAGAGCCCGATTCCGCTACGCTCCATCGGGCTCTCGCTCGGTGAATCGCTGTGGGCATCGGTTCCTCACTTTTACAGACAAAATTTTACACTACCCGACAGTCAGACAGTGGATATTGAATTTATATTCGATGTTCATGGTTATGCTTACACTATACAACAGTGTGCTAACAAGCAGCGTCTCGGCTTGTCCGAGGTTGATGGTAACGGGTCATGCCGACCGCATTAGCTGGGAGGGGGAACTGCGGACTGCTGCTACCCTGATTCCAGCTCCCTTTCGAGGGAGCCTCCTCCCAGTTATTGCTAGATGTTTGCTTTTGTCAGACATCTCAAATGTTTCACCAGAACCTTACTTGTTGTAATAAGTTTGCGATTCGCGCGCGCATTTTTTCTTGTTATTACGCATTGAGGAATCAGACTGCACGGCAATGAAGATCATCGTTTGTTTGTGTCTCGCGCTGATGTTTTCTGGCCTGTTGGAGGCCGGGAGCCCGAACATCCTTTGGATCACCAGCGAGGACGATGCCTCGCAATGGCTGGGGTGCTATGGCAACAAGGTGGCGCGCACACCGCAGCTCGACGCCCTCGCGGCGAAGGGGGTTCTTTTTGAAAAGGCCTTCTCCAATGCCGCCGTGTGCGCGGTGGCGCGCTCGACGATTCTGAACGGTTGTTACGCGCCGAGCCAGGGCACGCAGCACATGCGCAGTCGTCACGCGATTCCGCCGCAGATCAAGTCGTACGTTTCCCATCTGCGCGCCCAGGGTTATTATTGCACGAACAACAGCAAGACCGACTACAATTTCAAGGGCGACGACCAGTCGATCTGGGATGAATGTTCCAACAAGGCGCATTACAAAAACCGTCCCGCGGGCAAGCCGTTTTTTGCGGTGTTCAACATCCTTGACACCCATGAGAGTACGATTTTTTCCAAGCCGGACAAACAGGTCGCCGCCGGGGCTGCTGCCAACATCCAGCTTCCGCCCTATCTTCCCGATCTGCCGGAACTTCGACAGGACTTTGCCAAGTACTACGACAACATCGCACGCATGGATGGCAAGGTGGGCAGTTTGATCGAGGAATTGAAAAGCCTCGGGCTGGAGGAGGACACCATCGTCTTTTATTTCTCCGACCACGGCGGGCCGACACCGCGCGGCAAGCGCTATCTTGAGGACACCGGCGTGCGGATTCCGATGATCGTGCGCATTCCCGGCAAATGGCAGCAGCTTTCCCCCTTCGCACCCGGATCGCGGGTGAGCGAACTTGTCGCCTTCGTCGATCTCGCGCCCACGGTGTTGTCGCTCTGCGGCATGGAGAAACCGTCGTATATGCAAGGTCGCGCGTTTCTCGGCAGCAGGAGAAGCGAGCCGCAAAAAGATCCGACGGTTTTTTTGTATGCCGACCGCTTTGATGAAATCTACGGCATGAGGCGGGGCATCACCGATGGAAGATACAAGTACATCCGCTACTTCACGCCGTATCTGCCCGCGGCACCCTACAGCTCCTATCAATTTGGTCAGGCGGGCTGGCGGGCCTGGCAAAGCGCCTGGCAACAGGGGAAACTGAACGGCTACCACAAGGAGCTTTGGGAGGTGCCCCAACAATGTGAGCATCTGTACGACACCAGTCAGGACCCCTGGGAGATCAACAACCTTGCCGGTCAGCCCGCGCACGCGGAACTGCTGGAAAAAATGAGAACCGGGCTGAAAAACAAAATGGCGCAGGTGTTCGACACCAGCCTGGTTCCGGAACCGATGTGGGATGAAGTCGGTGATGGCAAAATCATTTATGACTCTGTGCGCAGTCCATCATTCGACCTCGCAAAAATCCTCGATCTCGCCTTTGCCGCCTCGGCCGGCGATGTAGCAGCGCTGCCGCAGTTGATCGATGCCCTGGCTGCGGACGACCCCGTGCGGCGTTACTGGGGTGCGCAGGGCTGCATTGTCCTTGGAGTGCGCGCCAAATCTGCAGAGGCCAATCTGCTGAAACTGCTCGATGATGTTCACGCAGCGAACCGGATCAGTGCCGCCCACGCCCTTTATCAGATGGGCAACAGGGAAAAGACCGTCGCAGTTTTAACTGTCGGGGTGACTGGGGATGGTGACGAATACGACAAATTGCTGGCTCTCAATACAATTAGCTCGTTGCAACTGCAGAGTCAGATTCCCGACGAATGGTGGCAGAAGGCGAAGTCTGGGAAGGCTGGTGAGTATGTGGGCCGCATGTTCCAAAAAATTAAGGGGAAACAATAAACCGCAATTTGTCAGGTGCTATCAGGCACGCGGCTTTCGCGCGTCAAACCAGGCTTTCACTCCAGGTCGGTTGAGGACCAGGATGGTGAACACCCCGAGCGCGGTGCCGAGCGGAAATCCCACGCAGTGCAGGGCGGCGGCGACCAGGCAAAAGGTCCAGTTTTTTCCTTCGCCCAGCCATTTCGCGGCAAGATAGGACAGGACTGCGAAGGCGAAACTTGTTCAGTCCGCGTCCTGCGCTTGTCCGCGTTGGTGTTCGGTCAAACGCATGCCGACGAAATAAAGCACGCAAACCAGCGCCACGGCGGCCACGATCCAGGTGGCTTCATGTTTCACCGAGTGGATGAGCTGCATCAGATCCACGCCCTCACCTGTTTGCAACGCTTCCATCTGCTGGGGTGACAATGTTTTGCCCACTTTCTGGCCGAGAACCGCCAGCACCGTGCACCAGATTGCGGCGCCGACGGTGGTGAGCACGCTGAATTTCAAAAATCCCATGCGGATCATGCCGGCGGGGATCGAGATCAAGTGGCGCAACACCGGCAGCAGGCGGGCGAAGAAAATGGCGCCGCTTTCGTAGCGGTGAAGCAGGCGCTCGGCGCGCTCGACTTTGTCAGGTTTCATGAAAAAGTACTTGCCGAATTTCATCACCAGCGGTCTGCCGACAAAAAGTGCGACCCAGTAAGTGATGGCCGAGCCCAGCCAGGAGCCGGCGGTTCCGGCGATGATCACGCCGGGAATGGACATGTTGCCGCCCTGCGCCGCCAGGATCGCGGCCGGGGGGATCACCAGTTCGCTCGGTACCGGGAAGATCGAACTTTCCATGGCCATCAGGACAACCACTCCGGCGTACCCCTGGTCATGCACCCACTGGAACCATGTTTCTATCAGTTGTTGCATCATAGGCGTGGACACGATGGATGCACTGCCGCATTTCGCAAGATTTTAATCGCGGAAATTTCGCTACAATCCATCCGCTGCATACAGGGAAGCGTCGCGGGCGAGGATCGCTTCGTCCCAGTCCTTCCAGACCGGATCCATGTTTTTGCCGCGCAACATGGTTTCAATCTCGGCGGCGCTGCGGCTGTCGTTGATCTGAAATTGCTCGGTGGCTTTTTCCGCGCCGGACTTTTGATCGATCTCCACACGTCGTCCGCGGGTCGTGAGGTGGAGATCGTCGCGTCCAGCACCTGTATGGCCTCCGGGTTCCGTGCGCGCGCCGGCCGACATGTGGGTGACTCCGAGAGGCACCAAGGCATCGCGCAAATTCGCCGGCTCGCGGGTGGAAAGAACGATGCCCACCGTCGGGAAACAGATCCGGAACGCACAGATCAAACGCAGCAGGCCGGCATCGGGCAGCAGCAATGAGGCATCGGTGCTGTATTGATAATTCCCCGCGTAGGGCCTCATTCGGGGAAAGGCGACGGTGAATTGCGCCATCCAGCAATGTTTGAGGAGGTATTCAAGATGCGCGGCGAGAGCCAGGGCTTCCGATTTCCAGTCCGCCAGTCCGAACAGCGCACCGATGCCGATGCGGCGGAATCCTCCGGCATAAGCGCGCTCGGGGCAGTCGAGCCGCCAGGCAAAATTTTTCTTCGGACCCGCGCTGTGCAGTTTTTGATAGGTTGGCAGGTCATAGGTCTCTTGATAGACAACCAGTCCCTCCGCGCCGTGAGCGACGATTTCCGCATACTGATCATCCTCCATCGGGCCGACTTCAATGCCGAGCGTCGGGATCAGCGCTTTGATCCGTTCGAGGCATTCCTGCAGGTATCCCTCGGAGACAAACTTCGGATGCTCGCCTGCCACCAAGAGCAGATTTCGGAAGCCCCGGTCGTGCAAAAATTTCGCCTCCTGATAGACCTGATCCGGTGTGAGCGTGGTGCGGAAAATCGGATTGTCGCGCGAAAACCCGCAATACGAGCAGTTGTTCACGCATTCATTCGAGAGGTAGAGCGGCGCGAAAATCCGCATCGTCCTGCCGAAATTCCGACGGGTGATTGCTTCGCTCTCGGCGGCGAGTTGTTCGAGTTCGACGTCCGGATCCAACAAACCGACCAGGCGCCGCATCAGCCGGGTGGGCTGATTGATCAGGCTGTCAAATCGGTTCGAGAAGCTCACGGCTGCGCAATCAATCACATTTCCCGGTGTTTCGCCACTACTATTCCCACCGGCAGGAAATGCGCCCGCCGACTCAGCTAATTCTTGCCAGAGTAGTATTTTTCATTCATGGTCTGCCGCGATGAACGACATCGCAGTGATTGTTTGCAAGCCCACCAAGTGGTTTTTTCTCCGCGCTGCGGGCATGTTTGCAATGTTCGCCTTTCTGGGAGGATGGTTTTACAAGGACGCGTCGGTCGGCTACCGGAAGGGCAACGAAGTCTATCTGATGGACAAGGCATTTGCCGCCGCCGCGCAGGAATATTTGGACAAGAGCAAGGCCGGCACTCTGACTGCGGAACAGTGGCGGGAATACGCCCGCACGCAGACTGTCGATTTCGGCAGCCACCCGGTGACGACCCAGGAACGGGTGCCCTGGCCGGAGGAACTGCAGGATGCAAAACTGCTCGCCAAAGGACCGGGCGATGCCTGGGACGCCTACACGGAACGGATGAAGTTGAATCGCAAGGCACCCGAGAAGATCCACGATCAGCGATCCATTACCGAGCAATGGTGCTATTTCTTCGTTCTCACCGCCCTGGCTCTCTTCGCTCTGTTTGTATTGGTGCGCACCGCCCGCCGCAAAATCTCTGTCGATCATGAAAAAATCACCACGCAGTCGGGCAAGGTGGTTCGATTTGACGAGCTGAAGCAGTTGGATCTGCGCAAGTGGCAGACGAAAGGTCTGGCATCCGCTAAATATGTCACCGGGCAAGGTGACAAAGGGTCGATCCGCTTCGATGGCCTCACTTATGGAGGCTTTAAAAAAGAAGAAGGAGAACCGGCGGAAGCCCTGATGAACCGGGTGCGCCGGCATTTCAAGGGCGAGTTGATCGAATATGTATCCGCAAATTCCGGCGATGAAGAGCAGGGAGCGACGGGTGATTCTCCGGTTGAATCGCGCGAATCCACGCCGGGCTGAATTTTCCCGAATATTCGCTATTGCCAAGTGCCTCATGCCGCGCTATGCCTTGCCCGGTTAACAACCAAACCAACACAGAACATGTCAGACAAGAGTACCGAAGATCGTGTAAAGGATATCATTGTGGAGCAACTCGGCGTGAGTGCCGAGCAGGTCACCATTGACGCAAAATTCATCGAGGACCTTGGTGCTGATTCCCTCGATACCGTCGAGTTGGTCATGGCATTTGAGGAAGAGTTCGGCATCGAGGTGCCCGACGACGAAGCGGAGAAGCTGCTTTCCGTGGGCGATGTCGTCCGCTACATCGACGCGAATGCCTGATAACGGGAAGTTCGCCCGCGCACCATCTCCGTCGCGGAGATTGTGCCGGTCGCCTTCATTCACCTGGATGGGCGGTTTTCCCTTGTGAAAATCGTCCTTTTTTTGCGCCGAAGCGTTTGCAATTTCCCTCATCCCTGCCATCCTGTCCCCAGCATGAACATCAGCCCTGACAACTTCCACTACGCCATGGAAACCAGCAGGGTCATCCATGAACCGGACCGGAGAATCGCCACGTTTGGCGAAACGAGTTTCGAGTTTCAACTGGTCAGCGAGCTGATGGACAAAACCGGCGAGGTGAGGATCCGCTCGGGTGAAATGGAGGCGTCACGACCGTTGCTCATTCGTCCGAATCCCGACATGGAAATGGAAGGTTTTGACCAACAGGCCCGCGAACGGCTTGACCGGCTGCTGGAAAACATGAGCGATCAGGGGATGAATCTGGCATTCCTTCAATACGGATTCCGTTTCCGCCGTTCCCAGGTGAAAGAGCAGGTCGTCCAAGAACCCATGGACCAGGTCTGTCAAAGGCTTCTCAGTGACGTGAGAAAGTCGGGTAACCCGATGCTTGCGATTCTCGAGGGTGTTGACGATGCGTGGGAAATCGCGCTAATGAAGTTCTCGCTCGAGATGATCATGCAGTCGCATCAGATCAATACCTTTGACCTGCAACGGAAAAAATTGCTCTGAACCCGCCTTGTCATGCGACTTTGGACCTTTTTCAAGATCATCTGCGCCGTCATCGTCATCGCCGTTGTTGTCCTCTCGGTTTTCTTCACGATGCATGTGATGGGGAAGGATATACCCGACGCGGTCGCGAGGATTTTCGGACGCTGGATGCCAGAACCGGGGCAGCTGATTTCCAAAACTCCCAGCCACGAGGATAAAGTCCTTGAGGCTGGCGAAATGGTCGACATCGAACCTGGTGACAAGGCTTTTCAAAAAGCCGCCGAGATGCTGGCCACGGGGAAAATCACCGAGGCCAGGGAAAAACTGCTGTTCCTCATCAACTACTACCCCTCCTCCAACGCGGCACCCGAAGCCCGGCACATCCTCAGCGAGATGAACATGGATGATTTCCTGTCGCCGCGCAACAACCCGCATCTCGTGACCCACAAAGTGGTGCGCGGCGATTCGTATCTCGCAATCGCGACGAAATATCAAACCACGCTGGATTGCATCATGCACTTCAACGGACTGATGGAACTCAGCCCGCTGCAACCCGGTGATGAATTGCTGTTGATGCCGCTCACCCTGCGGATCACCATCGAACCGAAGCGGGAGGCCCTCACCCTCTGGAACAAGGGCACTTTTCTCAAGGAATACCGCGTGATCAAGAGCGTCGGTGTGCCGCTCGCCGTTTTCGGCACGAAAGTCGAAAGCAAGGGCGGGGTCTATCAAAACAAAAAAACCGCGCCCGGCATGAAGGACTATCGCGCTTCGGATAAAACCATCACCCTGGGCCGCGGGCTGCACATCGTCGCCGACACCGAGAATCCGGGTTCCACGGTCCACGGCTTTCACCTCGACCCCGCGGACACCGAAGAACTGGCTCTTTTGCTCCGCGTGGGAAATGAGGTGGAAATCCGTCCGTAATTCCTGTAAACTCCCGCACACGAACAAGATGATCCAGCTGTTAGATTTTGAAAAGCCCATCGCTGAATTGGAACGCGAGCTGGAAAAACTCCTCGCCAAATCGTCGTCGCAGAACATCGACCTCTCGGAGCAAGTTGCCACAATGGAAATAAAACTCGTTGAAACGCGCGCGGCAATCTATGAAAATCTCAGCCCCTGGCAGCGTGTGCAGATCGCACGCCACGTGCAACGACCCTATATGTTGGACTACGTTTCCCTGGCCTTCACTGATTTTTTCGAACTCCGGGGCGACCGCCGCATCGGTGATGACAAATCGATGCCCGGTGGTTTTGCGAAGCTGGACGGTCAGCGGGTGATGGTGATCGGCCATCAAAAGGGCCGCGACACCAAGGAAAACCTGATGCGCAATTTCGGCAGCGCCCATCCGGAGGGCTATCGAAAAGCGCTGCGGCTGATGCGCCTCGCCGAAAAGTGCGGCATTCCTATCATCTGCCTCATCGACACCCCCGGCGCGTTTCCGGGCATCGGAGCGGAAGAGCGCAACATCGCCGAAGCGATCGCCCACAACCTGCGCGACATGATGCTGCTGAAAGTGCCGATTGTCGCCGTGGTGCTCGGCGAGGGCGGGTCGGGCGGAGCGTTGGGCATCGGCGTGGCCGACAGCGTGTTGATGATGGAAAACGCCTACTACTCGGTGATCAGTCCGGAGGGCTGCGCCGCGATTTTGTGGAAACACCGCAAACATGCGCCGGAAGCGGCCGAGGCGATGAAGATTGCCGCGCCCGACCTGAAGAAGCTCAAGCTGATCGACGAGGTGATCCCGGAGCCGCTCGGCGGAGCGCATCACGATCATGCCGCTGCCGCGATGGCGCTGCGTGCATCGATCAGCACCCAGCTCAAGGAACTGCTGCCGCTTCCCGCAGCGGAACTGCTCAACCGCCGCTACCAAAAATTCCGCCAGTATGGCGATTGGGCCGGCAAGTGAGCGCGGTGCCGGGTTTTTTGCATGTCGGACTCACTGCGAAACGCCTGGCACGTGTTGTTAGAAAAGTGCATCGCCGCCGCCGGGAAGGGCTCAAGCCGGTCACTTCGAATCATCGATAGAGGACTCATGAATAACAGCCGCGATGCCGTATAAACTAAAATCCGACCGCGGGCCGAACCAGGAAGATCCCGATGATTCATCTGCACGGTTCCATCAGCTTGTGAAAAGCGTCGATGCGCCAGCGAGCGGATCGTGCCTCAAGACGCTGTTGGTCTGGGCGCTTCCTTCGGTTGTTGTTCCGCTCATTCTCTGGCTGTTCCTCGTTACCTTGCGGTCTTTACCGTTAGGTGTTTTCATGGCGTTGGGGTTTGTCCTAGGGATGGGAGCCATTCATGCCACGCATACCTCTCCAATCCCCGGTGTGGAAGAAAAGCCGAAGTGGCCCAGTGTGATTTTCTACATGTGATTCAGTTGATATTGATGCCCTTGTTTTGGGTCACACTGCTCTGTGGCGTCTGTGCTTATTCGGGAGGCGGATCGTTTTGATAAATCAAGAACGTAAGATCGAAGAATCGACGCACATGGTGCCGTAGCTGTGACACGAGGATTTCCATCTTGTGTTGCGTCATGTGGTCAGGCGCGGCCTCGCAATGAATACGATACGAATGATTTTTCACGATCCGGGGATAAACGCGGACACTTGTCACCTCCGGCATTTCCGGCGGTGCCGCGGCCGTTGCGTCACCGTGCGGCGTTTATGCACGCTAACGGAATCAGCGCTGGTTGAAGCGCGCCATCTCGCGCTGGGCCTCACGGAGTTCGACGCGACCCTTGAGGTCCTGACGCTGGTCGCCGTGGGTTTTGCCCTTGCCCACGCCGATTTCCACCTTGACCTTGCGGTTGTTCCAATACATCCGCAGCAGGGGCAGCGACGCGCCTTTGATGGAACTGGCTTGTTCCAGCTTGAAAATCTCGCGTTTGTGCAACAGCAGCCGTCGCGGGCGTTTCGCTTCGTGCTGGAACCACAACGACGCCGTTTCCCACGGCTGGATGTCGCAGCCATAAAGGAACACCTGGCCTTTTTCGACCCGGGCAAACGCATCGGACACGTTGATCTTGCCGGCGCGGATCGATTTTACCTCGGTGCCTCGCAGCTCAATGCCAGCCTCGAATTTTTCACTGATATGAAAATCCCTGGCAGCTTTGCGGTTGGTGGAAATATCAACATTCATCTGCGGGATTCCTGAGTGGTGGCACTCAACAATCAAGCAAGCTCGACAGGATCTTCGGCGATTTTGATCTTGCCCTCGATGATCTCTGTGAGGGCGATATCGGCGGCTCCCATGCTGGGAACCGTGGGGATCAGGGGGGAGCGCCCGCTGTTGAGCTGACGCACTCTTTTGGAAACGAGGTTGATCAACATTTGTGGATCGTCGATGATTTCTGCAGCTTTGTAAACGAGCTCACTTTTCATAGGGAGTGATGGGTACCGCTTGTCCGCCTTCGATTGATCAAAAGGAATGATGTTGTCTGGTAACATGACTCGAATAATATAGGAAGACCGCGGGGGGGCTGAAAAAACACAAATCCCGTGCTTTGGCAAGTCCAAAATTGAAAACGGCTAAGATTTTCTGATAAATTCCGCGCTGATTACCGTGTCGTGCTGCGATTTCGGAAAAATGACGCCTTGGCAGAACGCGGTTCTGCGGCATAATCACCGCATGGCAAGCCCCGCAGATGACAAAGGTCGATCCCCTTTCGCCGGTTGTACCATTTTGCTGATTCTCGCCGGTGTGGCGGTTTTTCTGGTTTCGGTCTCGATTTACTCGCTGTTCCGGCAGGACCGCGAGATCGCCCGGTTCACGTCGCCCACGGCCGCCAACATTGCCGAAATCCCCCTGGAGGGAAAGGAAACCGAGCTGAATGACCTGCATGCGCGGTTGCAAATGTTCCGCGATGATCTGGTTAGCAAGCCCGATAAAACATCCACGCTGGAACTGGGGGTGGACGATCTGAATTTCATTTTGGCCACGATGGAACCATTGAAGGATTACAAATCCCTTTTTCATGTGTCGGCGATTCGCGATGGCCGGATCATCGCGGACCACACCCGGCCGATGAACGGGCTGCCGGGATCGGGTTGCGTCCGACACCTGAATGCGGTGGCGACTCTGCGACCGGTTCTCGCGGAAAAATCACTGGTGTTTCAGGTCGATGCGCTGGAGGTTCCGGGTTCGGTGGTGCCGCGTGAATTCATCGCCCAGATTCCCCCGTATCGACTCGGTCTGGATTTGCAAAAGGACCCCGTGCTCGGGCCGGTGCTGAATGCCATGACCGCCATGGAAGTCAGCGGCGACAAGCTGGTACTGCGTCGCATCCCTGGCGAGACCGCCTCGACGCACGTCACCAACAATCAGGTGGACTCCTCGTTCCAACGGCTGCTCAAGGTGCTGGTCTGCGGGTTTCTGGTGATCGTCGGTATCGGTGTGTTCATCGGCTTGCGCGCCAAGGCCCGCAAGGAAAAAACGGGCGCCTAACGAAATTTTCACGACATGGAAATCACCATCAATGGAACCAGTCGCACGATCGAAGCAGGATCGACGGTCGGCTCGCTGTTGGAGCAGCTCGGGCTCGCCGGCAAACCGGTGGTGGTTGAACTGAACCAGCGCGCCTTGTTCTCCCGCGAATATGCCGGCACAATCATTCCCGATGCCGCGGTCATCGAGATCGTCACTCTCGCCGCCGGTGGTTGATCATTTCGTGGCGGTATACATGCTGACCACGCCGAAGCTCATCGTTTCGACCTCGGCCTCGCGGAAGCCGTTGGCACTCATCATTTCGCACATCGCCCGACCCTGGGGAAATTGTTCGATGGAAGCGCCGAGATACTCGTAGGCATCTTTTTGTCCGGTGATCCAGCCGGCCAGTTTCGGCAGTATTTTGTGCAAGTACCAGCGATAGGGTCCTCGGAGAATGCCGCCTGGCATGGAAAAATCGAGCACCACCAAGCGACCGCCGGGGCGCAGCACTCTTGCCATTTCCTGCAACGCCGCGGGGTATTCGGCCATGTTGCGCAGTCCGAACGCCACTGTGACCACGTCGTGGCTTTCATCGGCAAAAGGCAGATGCAGGGCATCGGCGACCACTGTTCGCGACAGACCGCGCGACGAAGCGTGCTCGAGCATCTCCGCGCAGAAATCGGTGGCGATGATTTCCGTTTCCGGGCAGGCATTCTGGATTTCCAGCGCCAGATCGCCGGTGCCGCTGGCGACGTCGAGCAATTGCCGGGGTTTCCATCCGCGGATTTTCCATGCGACCCGTTTTCTCCACCAGATGTCCATGCCGCAGCTCATGACGTGGTTCGCCATCACATAGCGGTCGGCAATCCGCGCGAAGGCATCTTTGACATAAACGGCATCGGGCACGCGGATCGATAGTCCAGTTCCGCCGAGTTGGCAACTGGGAAGAACAATTTGCTTGCACCGCTCAGGGCAGGATGTCGCCGTAGATGCCCGGATCGCTGCCTTCGATGACTGTGGCACCGCAGGTTTTTTCGTAAAACTCGCGGGGGCCGACGCCGCCGATGATGGCATACGCGTAACCCATGTCGCGCAGCGATTCCAGGCACAGGAACAACAGCGCTTTGCCGAGTCCGAGCCCGCGAGCGGCCGGATCCACGCCGGTCGGGCCGAAATAGCCGCGCGCGGTGGTTTCGTAGCAGGCGAAGCCGAGGATGGTTTTGTCCTTGGTGGCGATGAAACAACTCACCGGTTGGCGCGACATCGCGACCTCGATTTCGCTCACCCACTTTGGGGAGAAATGGGTGCGTGCGAAGTCGGCCACCGTGTGTTTTTCAAAAGCCCTCGCCCGGCGCAGGGTCACGCCCTGATCCTTCACCGACTGATAGAGCGCGCCGCTGTCCGGCAGCGCATACAACCGCACCAACATGTCAACCATGCGGCGATGATAGACTAAGCGCGCTGCTTTTGCCAATGCCAGAATGACAGGGGAGGGGAATTGGGCGGGAATCGCTGCGTTTTCCCTTTACCCGCTTTCCCTGATCTGCGCAGTCTTTCCCCGCCATGCTGAAAGCCGGAATCGTAGGTCTCCCCAACGTTGGAAAATCAACCTTGTTCAATGCCGTAACCCGCTCCCGCAAGGCGGAGGCCGCGAATTATCCATTTTGCACGATCGACCCGAATGTCGGCGTGGTCACCGTGCCCGACCCCCGCCTCGCGGTGCTCTCGAAAATTTCCGGATCGAAAAAACTGGTGCCCGCCGCGATCGAGTTCGTGGACATCGCCGGACTGGTGAAAGGCGCTTCGGAGGGTGCCGGACTGGGGAACCAGTTCCTCGCCAACATCCGCGAGACAGATGCAATCGTGCAGGTGGTGCGCTGTTTTGAAAATGACGACATCATTCACGAGCTGGGCAGCGTGGACCCGGTGCGCGACATCGAAATCATCAATTCGGAGCTGATCCTCGCCGACATCACCGCCTTGGAAAAACGCCGGCAGTCGCGCGAGAAAAAAGCCAAGTCGGGCGACAAGGAATCGAAAAAAGAGGTCGAACTCATCGATGTGTTGCTTCCCCATCTCTACGACGGCAAACCGGCGATCACGATGGAATTTCCGATCGAGGACATGCCTTTCATCAAGGATTTTTTCCTGCTCTCTTCGAAAAAAACCATCTACGCCTGCAACGTCGCGGAAGACGAACTCGCCAGTGCCACGGCCGATCCCGATTCGCAGCCGTTGGTTGCGAAGGTGCGCAAGTTCGCCGCCGAGCATTTCGGTGCCGAAGCGGTGGTGATCTCGGCGCGCATCGAAGAGGAACTCGTCGATCTCGACCCCGAGGAGGCGCAGGCATTTCTGGCCGACATGGGCGTGAGTGACAGCGGCGTTTCGACCCTGATCCGCGGCGTCTATCATTTGTTAGGTTTGCGGACCTATCTCACCACCGGCGTGCAGGAGACCCGCGCGTGGACCATTCTTGCCGGCGACAAAGCCCCCGCTGCGGCCGGGGTGATCCACACCGACTTCGAGCGCGGATTCATCGCGGCGGAAATCGTTCACTTTGATGATCTCGTCGCCACCGGGTCCAAAGCCGCTGCCCGCGATATTGGAAAACTCCGCATCGAGGGAAAAGATTACGTTGTGAAAGACGGAGATGTCATCGAGTTTCGCTTCAACGTCTGACCGCCAAGTATCCATTTATGAAACGCCTGCTATCGTACCTGTTGTTATTGCTGCCACTGCACGCGCAAAGCGGCTTGAAGACCGCGCCACCCGCTCCTGAAGTGGCGCCGGGTGCCGTTGCCGCGCCGACGACGGCGGAAATCTACCGCTCGGTGGTCCGCATCGAGGTTGCGACGCAAACGCCCGACTACGCCACGCCCTGGAATGTCGGACGCTTCTCGGGCGGCATCGGCACCGGGTTCCTGATCGGACCTAACAAATTTCTCACCAACGCGCATGTCGTTTCGAACGGCCAGCGGTATTTAATCAACATCTACGGCTCGCCGACCAAACACCAGGCGAAGGTGGAATACATCGCCCACGACTGCGACCTCGCGATCCTGTCGGTAGAAAACTTCACCCCGTTTGAAAAACTTCCGGTATTCACGATCGGCGACGCCGTACCGCAACTGGAATCGCAGGTCCGCGTGATCGGCTATCCTGTTGGCGGCGAGCGCCTCTCGGTCACCCGCGGCGTGGTGTCGCGGATCGACTTCTCCCAGTACTCCCACTCGCGCGCCGATTCGCATTTGATCGTGCAGATCGATGCCGCAATCAACCCCGGCAATTCCGGTGGTCCGGTGGTGCAGGACAACAAGGTCATCGGCGTGGCCTTCCAGGGTTTGACGCAGGCCGACAACACGGGATACATCATCCCCACGCCGGTGGTGAACCGTTTTCTCAAGGACATCGAGGACGGCAAGTACGATGAATACACCGATCTCGGCATCACCGATTTTCCGCTGATCAACCCCGCGATGCGCAAGGCGCTCAAGCTGCAGAACGATGACAAGGGCGTGCTGGTGGTGAATGTCACTCCCGGTAGCGCCAGCGACGGTCTGGTCAAACCCGGCGACGTGATGATGTCGATGGATGACCATTCGATCGATTCGACCGGAGCGATCCTCATCGACGGGGAAACGGTCAACATGAATGAAATCGTCGAACGCAAATTCGCCGGTGAAAAGGTGGATCTTCGGTTGCGCCGCAATGAAGAATGGGCGGATGTTTCGATCACCTTGAAAGCCCTTCCGCAGTCGCGCATGTATGCGATCAAGTATGAGGAAAAACCGCGCTACATCGTTTTCGGCGGGCTGGTTTTCCAACCGCTGGACACGAATCTTTTCGCCACCCAGCAGTTCAACGATGTCAACGTGCGGCGCTTGTATGCCGACTACGTTTCCAAGGGCCTGTTCCAGGAGTTGGAGGACGTCGTGATTCTAACGAATATTTTGAAGGACAAGCTCACCAGTCAGTTGCCTCCGTATCCCGGAATGGCGGTGGAGAAGATCAACGGCACCGCGGTGAAATCCCTCAAGCAGGCATACGAGCTGCTCCATCCCGAGAAGGCGCCCGAGTATTTTGTCATCGAGCTGTTGGGCGGCGACCGACCGCTGGTATTGCCTGCCGCGGCCATTGAGGCCGCCGACAAGAGAATCCAGAGCGGCTACAACATTCCCAAGCTGAGCAACCTCAAAGCCCGTTGATCCCCGCCATTTTCGAAATGCCATGAAACTCCTCATTTTCGCACCACTGCTGTTGTTGAGCGCCTGTCAAAAGCTTTCGGTCACCACAACCCCGGCTGTGCCCGCAAGTGCCGCAATGGCGGAAAAACAAGCAGCCGATGACGGCAAGTCGGTGCTGCGCGTCAACACCACCATTCAGGACTGGAACCCCGGACAACCGTGGGAAAAGAACCCGTCGCGAAACCGCCGGGCGCTCGGTGCGATCGTCGAGGGCCACCGCGTGATCACTACGGCGGAAATGGTCGCCGATGCCACATTCATCGAACTGGAATCCACCGATGGAACTCGCCACGCGGTCGCCGATGTCGCCTGCGTCGATTACGAAGCCAATCTCGCCCTGCTGAAGATCGCCAATGCCGAGGACGAGGAGAAATTTTTCGCCGGTCTGACGATGCTGGAAGTTGCGGAAACGCCGCCGCTGAAGGATACGTTGGAAATCATCCAGGTCGAGGACAACGGACAAACCCTTGTAACGCCGGGACAGATCCTCAGTGCCGAGGTGGTTTCCACTTTTCTGCCCGGACAGCTTTTTCTCACCTACCGGGTGAAGGCATCGATGCAGTCCTCGGCGTCATCCTATTCGGTGCCGGTGTTCAACGAACACAAACTCGCGGGCATCCTCAGTTCCTATGATTCAAAGGATCAGATTTGCGATGTCATCGCCACCCCGCTTTTGGCCCGCTTCATCGCCGAATCGAAAAAGGAAAGCTACCAGGGATTTCCGAATCTCGGCATCAGCTTTGCCCAGACCGAGGACCTGCATTTCCGCCAATGGCTGAAAATCCCGGATGACCAGGGCGGCATCTACATCACCAAGGTGCGCAAGAATTCCGCGGCCGACACCGCAAAAATCCAGAAAGGCGATGTGGTCCTCGCGATCGACGGTCATGCCATTGATCGACGTGGCTACTACTCCGACCCGCAATACGATTCCTTGCACTGGGTCCAGCTGGTGCGCGGCACCAAGTCGGCGGGGGATGAGCTGAAGTTCGACATCCTCCGCGACGGTCAAAAGATGGAGATCTCCGCTACGCTGACCCGCCAGGAGGAGTCCAGCCGTTTGGTGCCCTTTTACACCTTCGGCAAGGCGCCGAATTTCCTCATCAAGGGCGGCATGATTTTCCAGGAACTCACCCGTCCGCTATTGCAGGCATTCGGCAAGGAATGGGAATCGCGCGCGCCGCTGCCGTTCCTCGATGCCCTCAGCAACCCGGAAAAATACCAGGACGATCACGAACGCATGATCTGCCTGACCGGAGTGATCCCGACCCAGGCGACAGTGGGCTATGAAGGCCTGCGCAATCTGCTGATCAGCAAAATCAACGGCGTGGAAGTTCGCAACATGAAAGACGTGCTCGCCGCGTTCCAGAAACCGAAACTTGGTTCGACATCGCACAGCATCGAATTCCTCGACGAGGACCTGACGATCCAACTCGATGACGAGCTTTCGAACCTGATCGACAAATCGCTGTTGCAGCGCGGGCTTTCGAAACTCTCGCGGGTTGAATAGCGGTTCGCCGGAGCGACCGCTCCACCAGATCCATGCAGCTCCTCCTCAACGAAGCGATCTATCAAAAAGTCATCGTCGATCTGTTGCCGCAAACGGAGCGGTTCCTGTGGATCGTCACCGCCGACATCAAGGACCTGCATGTGCCCAAGGGCAAACGTTTTGTTCCGCTGTTGGAAATTTTTTCCGATCTCATCGACCGCGGCGTGTCGGTCCGCCTGATGCACGCCAAGGAACCCGGTCCGCGCTTCCGCGCCGATTTCGACCGCTACTCCAATCTGCTGGAAAGCGATCTGTTCGAACGCATCCTCTGCCCGCGCATCCACACCAAGGCAATCATCGTCGATGGCAAACAGGCATTCATCGGCTCCGCCAATCTCACCGGTGCCGGACTCGGTGCGAAATCCGCGCACAAGCGGAATTTCGAGGCCGGTTTCCTCACCGCCGATCCGATATACCTGAAGGAAATCATGTCGTGGATCGACCAACTCTATCTCGGCGACTTCTGCGCGAAATGCGGAAGGCGCGCGGTCTGTCCCGATCCGATCGCGTGAAAGTGGAATCCTGTTGCACCGAGAATGATTCCCGGTGTTAGGCGTGATTATCGTTAGGGCTCTGAGATGTTGGCTGCTTTTTTGTAGAAAAGATTCAGATCTCCGCCGCAGTCGGTGAGGAGTTTTTGGAAAACCGGCATCTGGCGGTTGTAGAGGTCCACCGAAACGAGATGCCCGTTGTTCAGCTCGCCCGCCAGCCACGATTCCAAGCCGCGTCCACCCCATCGACGGCGGAGTTCGCGGAATTGGTCCTGCAAATTTCGCAGCACCGCCGCTTTCTCCGCCCGCATTTGGTCCGAAGGTTTTCCCGACGCATAAAGCTCTTTCAAGGTCACTTTCGCCTTTTCGATCTCATGGTAAAACTCGCGTCGCCGCACCAGCCTGCCTTCGTAGTGGCGCAACTCCTTCACTCGACCCTGGTGCTTCAGCCAACGCTTCACTCCCTCTTCGGCGACGACGTTTGCCAGCGATTCATTGAAAACCGTGTCACCGCGATGGAACACCTTGCGATGCGTCAATTCATGAAAAATCGTGTCCGCCAGATCAATGTCCGGATAATCCACAAACGTGTTCAGCACCGGATCGTGAAACCATCCAAGCGTCGAGTAGGCATCGACACCATCGACCAAAACGTCGTATCTTTCCTCGCGAAGCCGGGAGGCGAGTGCGACCGTATCCTCCTCCCGGAAATACCCCCGGTAGTCCATTTCCCCGACCGCCGGATAGAACCACTTCTTCGGCTCGAGCGAAAACTCCGGCGCGGCGTAAAGTACCCAGACCACATGCTTCCGACCGAGGTCCGCATACCGTCCGTAACTCTCGTTCCCCGGCAGCAATAAATACTCGCTGGCATACTGGCGGATCTTTTCCACCGCTTCGATCTGTCGTCGTAGCAACGGCGGGCTCTCCGGGTCCGCGAGCACTTCCTTGTTGGGGCGGCTTTTCGCGAGAATCTCGTATTGCCCGCCAACAGCCTGCGAGTAGAAATGCACCGTGCTGCACGAAGTGACGATCGCCATCAGGGGAAACAGGAATATCAAAATTCGCGACGTCGGAAACACACCCGCAAGATCGCGAAAAAATCCCCAAACGACAAGTCGGGAAGAAACCCCGCGTCGTATTTCCGCTTTTCTACTTTCTTCGGAGTTTATCACTCCTATCCACGTCGGGCGCTTTGGTGTCCTGATTCGTTCGACAACAAAGCATGCGTATGCAACAACCCCAAACTTGACAGACCAGTCGCAGCCGCTATGCTGCGCCTCCGGCTATGAAACAGTCATCCATCACCAAGTACCGCGCCTTTCCTCCGGTTTCCCTGCCGGATCGGACATGGCCGGATCAGACGATCACCGCAGCTCCGATCTGGTGCTCGGTGGATCTTCGCGATGGCAACCAGGCCCTGCCAACGCCGATGTCGGTGGAGGAAAAACTCGACTATTTCGACCTGCTCGTGCGGGTCGGCTTCACCCAGATTGAAGTCGGCTTTCCGTCCGCGTCCGACACCGAATTTCATTTTGTGCGCCGTTTGATCGAAGAAAACCGCATCCCCGGTCATGTCACGATCCAGGTGTTGGTGCAGGCGCGCGAACATTTGATCCAACGCAGTTATGAGAGCCTGGTCGGGGCCAAGCAGGCGATTGTGCATTTGTACAACCCCACCAGTACCCTCCAGCGCCGGGTGACTTTTCACAACGCGACTCGCGAGGAAACAAAGGACATCGCCGTGCAGGGAGCGAAATGGGTGGCTCAATACGCGGCGCTGGCACCGGAAACCGACTGGAGTTTTCAATATTCGCCCGAGAGTTTCAGCGATACCGAACTGGATTTTTCGTTAGAGGTTTGTCACGCGGTCATGGATGTCTGGCAGCCGACTCCGCAGAAAAAAATCATCCTGAATCTGCCGAACACCGTCGAGTGGTGCATGCCCAATGTTCACGCCGATCAGATCGAATGGTTCTGCCGGCATGTCAACAAGCGCGACTCCGTGATCATTTCGCTGCACACCCACAACGACCGCGGCACCGGCATCGCGGCCTCCGAGCTGGGTTTGCTGGCGGGAGCGGACCGGGTGGAGGGAACCTTGTTCGGCAATGGCGAACGCACCGGCAACCTTGATATTGTCACTCTCGCATTGAATCTGAATAGCCAGGGCATCGCCACCGGGCTTGATTTTTCCGACCTCGCATCGATCCGTCACGTTTACGAACGATGCAGCCGGCTGACTGTGCCCGAACGGCAGCCCTACGCCGGCGAGCTGGTGTTCACGGCGTTTTCCGGATCCCATCAGGATGCGATCAAAAAAGGCCTCGATCTGCGCGCTCAAGAACTTGCCGCAACCGGCGGAGAAGTGCCTTGGGCGGTGCCGTATCTGACGATCGACCCGCAGGACATCGGCCGCAGTTACGAGGCGATCATCCGCATCAACTCGCAATCCGGCAAAGGCGGCGTGGCCTACATTCTCGACCGCGAACACGGGCTCGATTTGCCGAAAACGATGCATCCGCAGGTGGGCAAATACATTTACGACATGGCCGACCACTTGGGGCGTGAAATGTCGGCGGATGAAATCGGCGAGGCCTTCCACCAGCATTTTGCCAATCTCGACAGTCCTCTCGCGGTCAACGACTACGACCTGAACCATCACATCGGCGAGCGAGGTCAGGTCGAGTGTGCGTGTTCGATCAGCTACGAACAAGCAGAGAGAAAAATCAGCGGACGCGGCAACGGACCGATCAATGCATTCGTTCACGCGCTGGAGGGCATCGGGCTCAAGGATTTCAAGGTCACGGATTACCGCTCGCACGCCGTGCGCGGTGGTTCGGACGCCAGCGCCGCCGCCTACGTGCAGTTGCAGGCTGACGATGGCAGGCTGCTCTGGGGAGCGGGCATTGATTCATCAATTGAAATGGCGGGTCTGCGTGCCTTGGTTAGCGCTTGGAACCTCATGCACCGGTGAAATGACATCACTCGGGGATTGACGAAACAGATTCCATGGATAGAGGTAAGGGCGTATGAACGAGACAGAAACCAAACAACCGGATCCCAAGCCCATGGGCGGGCAGGACGGCGACCCATCCGAGACGGATTTCAACGAGCAGGAATGCGGTGATCAGGCGCAGGCCCTTGCCGAGGAAGTGGCGCGTTGGCGCGACCTCGCGGTGCGGACTGCGGCGGATTTCGACAATTTTCGCAAACGTGTCGCCCGCGAGCGCGAGGAAGCCGTGCGCTATGGCAATCAAGATCTGTTAGAACAACTGATTCCGATTCTCGACAACTTCGAAATGGGCATGCAGGCCGCGGCCAGCGACACCGGTTCGATGATCTACATCGGCATGGAAATGGTGCGCAAGCAGTTGGCCGAGTTCCTCGTCCAGCAGGGAGTCGAGGAAATTCCCGCGCTCGGCACCGCGTTCGACCCCAACATCCACGAGGCCATCAGTGAGGAGTCCGATTCCGGAAAACCCGCTGGCCAGGTGATTCGTGTCACCCGCCGCGGATTCCGTCTGCGTGACCGATTGTTGCGTCCGGCGAATGTGGTGGTAGCCAAAGCATAAGGAAAACCAGCGACCCATGCCTGATAAACGCGACTATTATGAAGTGCTCGGCGTAGCGAAGACGGCCGCAGCGGACGAAATCAAAAAAGCCTACCGCAAGCTGGCGATGCAATGGCATCCCGACAAGAACCAAGGCAACAAGGATGCGGAGGAAAAATTCAAGGAACTCGGTGAGGCGTATGACGTGCTGAGCGATGCCGACAAGCGCGCCGCGTATGATCGTTACGGTCATTCGGCATTCAACGGCCCCGGCGGCGGCGGTGGTGGCGCAGGCGGCTTTCACGATCCCGTGGATTTGTTCCGCGAGGTTTTCGGCGGGGCTTTCGGCGGCGGCTTTGAAGACATGTTTGGCAATGGCGGTGGCCGTCGCAAGAGCGGCAAGCAACGCGGCAGTGATCTGCGCTATGACCTGCAACTCACGCTGGAAGAAGCCGCGAAAGGCGTCGAAAAGGAACTCAGCATCGAACGTTTCGTCGCCTGTGAAACATGCAACAATACCGGCTCGAAAAGCGGCAGCGGCACGAAAAAATGCTCCAGTTGCGGCGGTCGTGGCGTGATCACCCGCTCGGCGGGAATTTTTGTGCAGCAAAGCGAATGCCCCGCTTGTCACGGAACCGGCGAGTTGATCTCCGACCCCTGTGACACCTGTCGCGGTGAAGGCCGCATGCAGAAGGAAACCAACATCAAAATCCGCATCCCCGCGGGTGTGGACACCGGAACCCGGTTGCGCTCGTCGGGCAATGGCGACTCCGGATTGCGCGGCGGTCCGTCCGGCGATTTGTATGTGTTCCTGATCATCAAAAAACACGACTTCTTCGAGCGCGAAGGCAACGATCTGTTTTGCGAGGTGCCGATTTCCTTTGCCACGGCCGCTCTGGGCGGCGAAACAAAGGTTCCCACGCTCGATGGCAATTCTTCAATCAAAATCCCGCCTGGCACACAAGGGGGCACGGTTTTTCGTTTGAAAGAAAAAGGCATGAGCAACCTCAGCGGCGGACGTCGCGGAGATCTTCATGTAACCTTACAGGTGGAAGTGCCGACGAAACTCAACAACGCCCAGCAGGAAAAATTGCGCGAGTTTGCGGAATCCATCGGCGACAAGAACAAACCGATGGAAGGTTCGTTTTTCGACAAGGCAAAGCGGTTTTTCGATCTCTAACAACCCGCTGGCATGGCGCGATTTTTTCTGCCCGCCGAGGCCTGGAACGAACATGCCGCGCTGGATGTGGAGGAGTCGCGTCACTGCTCGCAGGTGCTGCGCCTCGGCCCCGGAGATGTCATCACGGTGTTCGACGGCGAGGGTCGTAGTGCGAAAGCGGCAATTCGCAAGGTGGGCAAACATGAAGTTGCGCTGGAATTGACCGAGCCGGTTTTTCATCCACGACTGCAACCCGCCATCGTTCTCGCCCAGGCAATTCCCAAGGGAAAAACCATGGAATGGATCGTGGAAAAAGCCGTCGAACTCGGCGTGGCGCGCATCGTTCCGCTGGTGACGCGGTTCACCGTTGTGAAATACGACGCCGACGAAGCGCGCAAAAAAGCCGAGAAGTGGCAGAAGGTCGCATTGGAAGCCTGCAAGCAATGCGGACAAAACTGGCTGCCGATCGTCGAGCCCCCGCACGATGGCCGCGCCTTTATTTCGCAGCAGCGGGAAGGAGGAAAAATCATCGCCTCACTCGCCGAAGGTGCGCGACCCTTGCGCCAGGTTTTACAAGAACTGCCAACCCAAGACCAGGTGACCGTGATGATCGGCCCCGAAGGAGATTTTTCGTTAGAAGAAACGCAACTGGCATGCCAGTCCGGCTATCAAGCCGCCACTTTGGGAGATCTCGTGCTGCGCAGCGAAACAGCGGCTTTGTTCACTCTAGCGGCCTTGCGCTGCCATTATCTTTGAGCGAAATGATACGACCATCGCCTGCTTGGGAAAAAATCCGCAATCGTTGCCTGCCACCACGCGCTCCCGTCTCCCACGTCAAAGGTCGCAGACATCTAACCATCTTCGCCCCCAACGGGGACAACGGTGAAAGTGAAGGGTGTATCCATCAAAGGATACACCCTGGTAAGGCCTTTTATCTTTCGTCGACCTCCGTGCGCCCCGTTGGGGCGCGGATCATTTTACTTATTCCAGGGTGCCAAGTGGCACCCTTCGCTTTCACCGTGAGCCCCGTTGGGGCAAAGATAAATGAAAAGATTTTTGAGAAACGGTCTAAACCTGCGCATATTGTCTGGGAACTTGGATGGGCGGAATTTTTCCTGATAAATTGTCGTGCGATGGCTGGCCCGGGCTGCGTATCATCCCCGCGCGCAGTGGAAACTTCAAGCGGATGGCGGCATTGATTTCGCCATCCCGCTGGGCGGAAAAGCCAACCAAAATCAAAGATCATGTATAAAAAGACAGTTCAGTTGCTGGCACTGGTGACGTGCTTGGGATTCATGTATGCGGTCCGCGCGGCCGATGATGCCAAGCCGTATGATACCTTTGGCAAACGTGAAGCCATTCGCATGGTGTGCCTCGGCGACAGCATTACCCAGGCCGGGGCCTATGTCTCGGCTCTCCAAACAGCCTTGGGCAAGCAATGGGTAGTGACCAACCTGGGCAACAGTGGCGCCACCCTCCTCAAAAAGGGCGACAAGCCCTACTCCCGCTTGCCACAATTTGCCCAAGCCATCCAACTCAAGCCGGATGTGGTCACCATCATGCTCGGCACCAACGACTCGAAACCCGGCAACTGGACTAACAAGGCGGAGTTTGAAGCCGACTACAAATCCATGATTGATGACCTCAAGAAGGCCAATCGCAAAGTGGTCATTTATTGTTGTGTACCGCCGCCTGCCGGGGGCAACAAGTGGAGCATCAACGGCACGGTCATCAAGGACGAGGTCGGCCCGCTGGTGCGCAAGGTCGCCAAGGACACGGGGTGCTATGTCATCGACCTACAGGAGCCGCTCACCGGCAAGAACGTAATCCCCGACGGCGTGCATCCCAACGTCGATGGCCACAAGCTCATGGCGGCCTCCATCTACCAGGCGCTGACCGGCAAACCCATCCCCGCGGAAGGCGCGGCACCCGCGAAATAGCCACAGGGACCGGAGTTTTGGTGAATGGGGTCAGTACAAGAGCGAAACAAGAGTAGTTATCAACTTATTTACGGCTGGTTTCATGGAGTTGTTTTTGAGGTCAGCGCCGTGCTTTTTACTTTGCCAGAAAATCGGTGATTTTTTCTAACGAAAAAGTGATCACCACATCCTGCTTTTGCAGCCGGCCATTGCGGGCTTGAATGCTGCCGTAACGCAAATACTGCAGTTGCGCGGTCGAGTGTGCGTCGGGAATGATCTAGCACAGCACGCCTTTGTCGCGGGCGCGGTGCCACCAGCACCAGTCCATGTCGAGGCGTTTCGGGCTGCAGTTCAGTATGATGATTGTCCACGTCTCCGCAGCATATTGTCGGGGAACTTGCATGAAGCTGAGCCGTTGTAAACATCCACATCATAGGTCTTAGCCTGTCATGTCTTCGACACAAGAAAACGCTGCCAATCGCGGATGCCGTGATGGTTCCGAATCAAGGCGGCTGCCGGTACCGCACGTGGCACCGACGGAAGCCTGAGCAAGCGCAATCCCGCTTCCTGAGGAAGCCGATCCGCCTTCTTTTCATTGACTTCGCGGTGCGAGAGCACGCAGTTTGTCCAGGACGAATCACCGCCCCGCGAGCGTGGAATCACGTGGTCGATGTTTCCTTCACCGGGTTTCAACTTCTTTCCCGTGTACTGGCAAACCCCGCCGTCCCGCTCCCAAATTCCGCGCGCGCCAAAACGTGGCCGACAGATGGGAACTTTGGAATAATTCTCCGCGACCAGCACGGTCGGAATCCGCACAGGCCCGCGGGGTGTTTTTACGGCGACATCATCCTCACGGATCGGTAGTTTTAGCCAATCGTCCCAACGCACGGGAACCATGGTATCCTCACCCTGCACGTCAAGCCCTGTCGCGGCACCAGCCGCCATCATGCAAAACGCCTCTGCCGGTGTTTTCACATGAATGGCCTGCCAGTTGCGATTGAGCACGAGCACGGTCGATTTATGGAGTGTATCGTTCATAAGGATCATTGGTCAGTCTTCGGCGCGTTCGCCGGGTGGACACATTTTTACAAGTTTTGGATCAAAGCGACCGAGCACTTCGACCAAGTCGGATTGCGAAGCCATCACGGTGTGGATGTCTTTGTACACTCCCGGCACCTCATCGAGACCAGCGGACATCAGATCCACGCCTCTTTCGGCAAGTAGTTTTTTGGTTCCGCTCCAGGTGAAGGATTGCAGCGCTTTGGTGCGACTCATCACACGGCCTGCACCGTGCGAAGCGCTGTTCAATGAATCAGGCTGTCCCTTTCCACGAACCACGAATCCCGGCGAGGCCATCGAGCCGGGGATGATCCCCAGAACACCTTGCCCCGCAGGTGTCGCACCCTTGCGATGCACGATCACTTCACGCGATTTTCCTTCAATCACATGACGCTCCTTCCAAGCGAAGTTGTGATGGTTTTCAATCTCAAGGATTGGTCGAGCACCTACTTTTTTGGAAATGTGTTTGTGAATGAGTTCATGGTTTGCCGAGGCATAGGCCCCCATCAGGTTCATTGCGTTCCAGTATTCATTGCCATCCTCTTCATCGAGCGAAAGCCATGCCAGGTGCTTGAGTTCTTTGGGCAATTCCGAGTGACGAGCCATCGCCCGCCTGCTGTAGGTATCGCAAACCTGCGCGCCTGTTCCGCGAGAACCCGAGTGGCTCAGCAATGCGAGATACTCGCCATGAGGCAACCCAAGTTCATCGCTGGTGACCGTGAACGCGCCGAACTCGACGAAGTGGTTGCCACTGCCGCTGGTTCCCAGCTGGGTCCATGCTTTGTCACGAAGTCGCTGCGTCACCGGGGAAACGCTCCAGTCGTAGTCCATCACATCGTGATCACGACGATCCTTGAAAGTGCAGCCGATCCCGAAACGAGTCTCGCTTTCGATGATGTTGGCAAACCGATCGCGTTGTCCCGCGATAACATTGGCCTTGCGATCATAAACCGTCAGCTTCATGCGACAAGCGATGTCAACACCTACGGCGTAAGGAATCACGGCATTTTCCGTGGCAAGAACGCCACCAATCGGCAGCCCGTAGCCGGGGTGGGCATCGGGCATGAGCGCACCTGCGACAGCGACGGGCAAGGCACAAGCATTGGCCATTTGCCGAACGGCATCGGCTTCGAGGTCGGTTCCCCACTGCCGCCAGGTCGCAAGCTCCGCACGCGGCGTGAAGGCCGGACGGAAAAGAGCACGTGCGAGTGCAGCACGCAGCGGATCTTCGAAAAAAGCGGCGGGGTCCGCGACGATTTGAAAAATCTCATCGCCAAGACGCGCGCCATCGTTTCCAGCCGCAATATACTGTTGGATAAAATCGTGAGCGTGTTTGATCGGCTCGCCAGAAGGCACGCCGAGAAAATTCAGTTGTTTGGTATTCATAATTGGTTGATGGGAACATGGATCCTTTGATCAGAAGCGGTGTTTGTTTTTACGATATGAAGTATGGATGTGTGACGGCATTTTTGCGTGAAAGTGAGTGACTGTAAAAAGATTTGCCTCTTTCTTTTTGAATCATGCAGATTGACCCTTTGCAGATTGAATTTTGACGCTCGGCATCAGGATCGGTTGGATTCGTTTTTTACGTATGGCGCCAAGCACCTGGTTGGCGTCGTAGTCGAACAGTACCGTCGAAGCGCGCGAATTTTGTTTGGCGAGGCGGTCCTTGAGTTCCGCGAGGTCGCCGGCGAGTTGATTTTTATACTTCAGTGCTTTGGTTAGTTTCATATTGATTGTCAGTTGTTTGTTTGAGGTGAAATGGTGAACCCGCAGGGATGTGCGCCCTGCTCGTCCGGTTAAAAGCCGGATGCTTCGCTGTCTAAGCTTCGGGTCCGAAAAATGATGGTCACGGCTGGACTTGAACCAGCACTCGCGGCGTTCCCGAAGCCGTGCTTCCGCCTATTGGGCTGCGCGACCGTTGGAAAAATCGCGACGGCAGGAGCCGCGCCCGGTGCTTCTGCTTTGGGCTGCGTATGGGAAATTTGGGTTGATCAACCGGACTTGCACCGGCACGGCCGCCTTCACAGGGCGGGATGCTACTTTTACAACATGATCAACATTGGGAAAATGGTGGCTGCGTCCGGTAACGCACCGGACTCTCCTCGTCTTCAGCGAGGCGCTAATCTGTCTCAGCTACACAGCCATGGTCCCTCCTCTTGGAATCGCACCAGGGTCTTCCGCTTATCAAGCGGATGCTATGCCATTCAGCTACGGAGGATGGGAAAATATGGTCGCGCGCCCCAGTGCTGCCCTGGGTGTCTCCTCGTCCCAAGCGAGGCGGATTGCTGTCTTCCTCGCGCGCGAAAAAAATTGTTAGAAATGTGGTTGCGGGGGCCGGATTCGAACCGGCGATTCGCGGCGTATGAAACCGCTGCCTTACCGCTTGGCTACCCCGCGGTTATTAATGGATAAAATGGGTGGACCGCCACGGCTTTGCACCGTGCTCTTCCGCGTGCAAGGCGGATGACCTACTGAATGATCGAGCGGCCCATTGAAGGATATGGTTGCGGGGGCCGGATTCGAACCGGCGATTCGCGGCGTATGAAACCGCTGCCTTACCACTTGGCTACCCCGCTATGTGAAATGAAAATTTGGCACGGCGGCTCGGTGCTGCCCCGAGCTCGCAAGGAGTTGGAAACCTCGCTGCGCAAGCTGGCGCCCGCCGTTTATCGATTGTATGGTATATGGTGCGGCCAGCCGGACTGATGCCGGCCATACCTGATGGGAAGTCAGGCAGCCTGTTTATGGAAGATGACCGCACGATGGACACATAAAAACAAACACCGCTACCAGTCCGGTGATGGACTCGTACCCGCAGGAAAATTTCACGGCGGATCTTTCGGTGTTTCAGGCACACTTCCCGGTGTCATCGATAGTGGGATTACTATTCGCTGACAAAGCCTCTAAAGTTTTCGTTTTAGGGCGTGAAGTCGGGACAATACAGATCCTTCGCGAGTCGTGATGCCACGACTCACTTGACAGTAGGATTGAAAATGAATACCGTCGTTGCGGTTGATCAATTTCAATTCGTCTCTCCGAGGGACTATTCTGGATTGGCGGCCGATATCGCCCCGTCGTCAGTTGCCGCTGATGGCGGGGTTTTTTACGCCCGGTTGGTTGTTATCAAGATGGTTTCATGTCATGGTGGTTATGTTGTTTTGTTGAACATTCAGAAAATGGTTGATTTAAACAGCGAGGCATTCCCCTAAGCAAAAACCCCGCCGGCTGGGAAGCGGGCGGGGTTCTCGAAAAATCGATGATCTGATAAAAGATCTAGAACGTCCTGCCTGCCTCCTCGGTGCGTGCGCTGATGGGTTTGTTAGCAAAACCCGGCTTTGTGCTGCCGAACTTGGACTCCGAATCATTGCTGACCTCGGAAGCGCGCACACACATACCCGCGACTGCCGGCCACAGGGTCGGCTGCTTGAGATTGCCTTGTAATTTACGTGAGTGCATTTGCGGGTGAAGGTGCGGCAGCTTTAGACTGCCGAGTGCGATGTGTCAACAATAAATTGCATTTTTTTCAAAAAATAATTTCAAGAATGAGATCCGCAATATGAGATCGAAAAGCCTCCGCGCCCTGATCGGAAAAATCACTCTTGAACATCAGCGTTGAAGAGTGATGAAAACAAGACATCGTCGATCAAATGCTGTTGAACCTGTTAGGAATAGGGATGAGCGTGGATGAAACTTGATTTTGATTCGTAGTGAGAGATGTTGATCACGAAGATGTCGAGACCACTCATGAGCGGGGCAATGAGTGCGGTCAGGCCTTGTTTCTTGGATGTTTTATTTCCGTTAGATTGTTTTTTTCTTGATAGGTTCAGTAGTGGCAAAACGAATCAAGAGTGATTCTCAACTTTTTTACGGCTGTTTTTTGGGCGTGGTTTTTGAGGTCAGGGCGCCGGGGGCTTTTGACCTGGCTTTTTCTGGGCCTTTGCTTGCCTTGGCTTGCGCGACTAATCGACGGAGATACCGGCCAGCCATTGAACATCGATATCAATCTTTGCGTGTGCCGATCCGCGCGGGTGGATAAACACGACGACTCATCGAGCGGCCGGCAAGGGTGCTTGCGGTCTTCGTGCTCTTCCTAACCGTATGTTTCAGGATATACTTGCCGTCACCGACATTGATGATTCTGCTGTTTGGCGTGTCAAAGTGGGTGGCATGTGAAGAAACAGGCGGGACGCCTGTTTGCCGAGACCACCGCTTAGCGGGACAGGCAGGCGAGGACGCCTGTCCTCCCAAATGATGATGACGCTCGGTAGAATCGGGAAAACATAAGCTTGTCATGGCATATTGTCTGGAACTTGCATGATGACTTCGTTGATCATCGCGCTCCGACCCAGGCGATTGCGGCTCGGACATCGCTGCCGGCATCACGAAAAAATTTCTTGCTTCCACGAAATCGAATGCTATTCGTTTAGCGTGATTCGTCGCCTGACAGCTGCATTTTTGCTGCTATGCATGACCTTTTTGGTTCCTGCATCTGCGGCATCGATCCGCGTCTGTTTTGACGAGCACCGGGTCGTTGCGCCGGGTTGGACCAAATCCTCTTCTCTGGATTCCGGAGAAACAAAATGTTGCAAATCCTGCGAGGGCAGGGAAAAAGCCCCGTGTTGCT
>Ga0209400_1000678_pt1 | contig 29400 bp, 26 predicted proteins | sample M_130807_EF_Meta_FD_187313 | JGI IMG/M metagenome (GOLD analysis project Ga0209400, IMG submission 187313) | Freshwater microbial communities from Lake Montjoie, Canada to study carbon cycling - M_130807_EF_MetaG (SPAdes) (version 2) | ecosystem: Environmental > Aquatic > Freshwater > Lake... | reverse complement strand
TGTGGTGATCACACCTGCTTGGCTGCCAGTAAATGACAACGCTTCGTGGCCTAAGTTGTTAATCGCCATTGCAAGTAGCGCCATCGAAATTCGCTCACCTGCTGTCAGCAACATATCTAGCTCGCGCCCTTGTGGGATCGGAGTAATTTGTTCAGCTAAATCAATTAGCTCATCGGTCGTATCGCCCATTGCAGAGACCACAACGACGACCTGATTTCCATCGCGCTTGGCCGCAACAATTCTGTTGGCTACCCGCTTCATACCCTCGGCATCGGCCACAGATGAGCCACCATACTTCTGAACAATTAGTCCCATGCCTTAATCATGAAGCACTAAAGAGGATGGGGCTACCTAATTACTGGCTATTCTCAAATTATGAGACAATAAACATCTCAATTAATGAGATTAAACATCCCTACGGCCCTCAAATGCTCGACCCAAGGTGACTTCATCGGCATATTCCAGATCTCCACCCACTGGTAGACCGCTGGCAAGGCGCGAAACCTTGATATCCATCGGCTTGATCAAGCGGGAGAGATACGTCGCGGTGGCCTCGCCTTCCAGGTTTGGGTCCGTTGCCAAAATAACCTCAACGATTCCAGCATCTGCCAAACGAATCATTAATTCACGAATACGAAGCTGTTCTGGACCAATGCCATCGATCGGACTAATTGCACCGCCCAACACATGGTACTTACCACGAAATTCGCGGGTGCGTTCAATTGCAATTACATCTTTGCTTTCTTCGACAACACAAATAATGGTGTCATCGCGGCGAGGATCTCGACAGATTCTGCATTCATCTTCTTCCGAAACATTTCCGCACACAACACAAAACTTCACGCGCTCTTTAACCACGCGAATTGAATCGACTAAAGCAGATCCAATTTCGGAATCTGATTGCAAAATGTGAAAAGCGATTCGCTGCGCGCTCTTTGGTCCAATACCTGGCAAGCGACCGAGTGCATCAATTAAATCTTGAATCGCACCTTCATACATTCCTGACATCTATTACTTACCTTCGATTAATTTTGCGCCAAGCTCTTTTGCAAGCAAAGCAGCACCCGATAACTGCACAGGATCATTTGGCGCTTCAGATGTTCTGGTCTCTCGCGCTGCCGGTGTGTTGGTATCAATCGAAGGATCAACAACAACGGCAATTTTGCGATCCAACCCCACCACATCAATAAATGCGTTGCGCAAAATCACATCAGATTCTGAACGCTCAAAACTTTCTTTTGCGCCAGCATTAACAATGCCGATGGTGATTGCATTCTCATCAACAGACAACACCTGCGCACTGGCAGACAACAACGACCACGTCAGTCTGCGGCGCTTTTTAACATCTTCAATTACATCTGGCCAGGCGCGTCTTAATGCAGCGATATCAAAGTTGCCGGGAACATTCGCCTTCGGTTTTTCAGGTGTCGGCGTTACTACTTCTTGTACTTTAGAAGGAGTGACATCAGAAACCGAATGAGCAGAGTTTGTACTTTCTTTTAACTCTGCGGTTCGTGTTTCTGAAGAACGACTGGATGTAAGAGGTGCAATGTTTTCAGCTCTCTCAAGGCGCTCAATACGCGACAACATCCCTGCTTCTGTGTTGTCCCCGATAGGCAACAAAATGCGCCCGCAAATAAGCTCCAGGATTAAGCGCGGCGCAGTAGCCCCACGCATTTGGGTTAAACCTTCGGCAGCGATATCTGCAGCCCGTGAAAGATTTGCAGTACCAATTCGGTTGGCTTGATTGCGCATGCGTTCCATTTGATCATCAGGCAGATCACGCAAAATCGAATTAGCTGTTGAATCTTTCAGAGCGTCCACAATCATTAGATCTCGAATGCGTTCCAACATATCGCTGGTAAATCTGCGTGGATCGTGTCCTGATTCAATGACGCGATCAATTGTCTTAAACAGTGTTGCACCATCGTGGGCGGCAATCGCATCGATTGCATCATCTAGTAGAGCGCCATCTGTGAAGCCAAGTAGCTGAATTGCGATTTCGTAGCTCACGCCATCTTTGCCGGCCCCTGCTAATAATTGCCCTAATACAGAAAGTGCGTCGCGAACAGAACCGCCGGATGCCCGAACAACAAGTGGAATAACACCCTTATCAACCTTTACACCCTCGGCGTTGCAAACCTTTTCTAAGTGCGCAGCCAATGTTCCAGGAGGAACCAAGCGAAATGGGTAATGGTGTGTACGTGAGCGAATTGTTGCAATCAACTTATCTGGTTCGGTTGTCGCAAAGATAAAAATTACATGTGCTGGTGGTTCTTCAACGACTTTAAGCAACGCATTGGCAGCACCTGGTCCGAGCTGATGTGCTTCGTCAATGATGTAAATCTTGTAACGACTTTGTACTGGTGCAAAAAATGCTTTATCGCGAAGGTCGCGGGCGTCATCTACTAAACCATGGGTGGCGGCATCTAGTTCGATGACATCTAATGAACCTGGACCATTTGCAACTAAATCTTTACATGATTGGCAGAGCCCACATGGATTAGGGGTTGGACCTTTTTCACAGTTAAGCGAGCGCGCCATAATTCGTGCGCTAGAAGTTTTTCCGCAACCGCGTGGACCACTAAATAAATATGCGTGGTGCGTGCGACCAGATTCCAAAGCATTTGAAAGTGGAACAGTTACATGCTCTTGCCCAATAACATCAGCAAAAACAGAGGGACGATATTTACGATACAAAGCTAATGACATCGCCGTGCTCCTCTACTGTTCGTCGCGCCTGTTTTCTTACTTACAACCCTATTAAAAGGACCCCTCGCACACCCGCCAGAGCGGACCTACCCTTGCTGCATTCCTGCCCTGGGGGAGTTCAGTACGGTAACGCCGTACGAGGGATCTGGCGTAATCATAGTTACAGCCACCGATAGAGTTCACCTCCTCGGGAGGATTCGCATAGCGGCCGAGTGCGCACGCTTGGAAAGCGTGTATAGGGCAACCTATCGAGGGTTCAAATCCCTCATCCTCCGCTGGTTATTGAGTTCAGGGTGTGGACGGCTTGGCACGCCTGGGGACAACCCGATTAAACAAGTCAGCATGTTTGTCTAGTTTCAAAACATGCCCATAACAATCCCTAAACCAATTTTGCTAATGCCTAAAGTCCCAAGCCTTCTAGTCGTCGGGCTATTAGCCGCTCAGTTCCTAGTCCTCCAAGTCACTCAAAGCCCTGAACCAAGCTGCAGCTTAAATATCGAGAGACCACACTATTCAACAAGTTTGTATGAAATTCAAAATGTAGATGCCATTAAATTGAACATCACTTCTACCTGTAATGTCTCTCAGAAATACACACAACTAAGCGCAGATATACAGAAAATTCAGAATAACCGTGAAGTTACGGCTTACTCCTTTGACAATCAAAGAAGGAGTTCGACCACCAAGTCGCCTAATGTGGTGACCTTCAAAGACTTAATTGCCCCTTGTAAAAAAGGCGCCTCCATCTCTTATCGTGGTACCGCCCAGGGCTATGTTTACTTAGAGGGTGGAAAAAGGGTAAATGTAAAGGGCGACTCAGGAAAATTTGTAGCGGCAGGGTGCTTGATAGGTGCACAATAATGGTGTGAGTTATTTTCAAGAGTGCTTAACTTCAGGTGGTCTTTTATTCCAAGAGGAAAGAAGAGCGCTATATAAGTACCTCCTGGAAATAAACAGAGACTTTTACACCGCTCAAGCTCACGTACTTCTAAAGGAAGGAACCGTAACTAGGAGTATCGCGAATGGTGAAGCAACCTTTATCCTCAAGAATAAGAAAGTCAATTATTCGGCAAGAATGTTGAACTCTACTGAAATTCACTCTGAGATTAGAGAAATAAAATTAGCGAGAGTTAAGACGCGCAACATAAGAAAACTACAGATGTTTTTTGCACAAAGCGATGTCGATATCATTCGAAATTTTCCGCTGCCAAGCCGGTATCCTCGAGAAGAGAGCGGTTTTGGTATCTCTGTCTATCCTTTTTACACGCTGACTTATTACGCCGACGGCAAAAATTTGCTAAAAGGACTTGTAAGGAAAATTAGAACGAGCGACAAAGAAATTCTTACAAAACTACGTACCTTGTAAGAATTTTAAATCTCTACACCAATGAACTTGGTCTGCAAGAACTCGTGAATTCCGTCGAAGCCACCTTCGCGGCCTAAACCTGATTGCTTCACGCCACCAAAAGGTGCCGCTGGGTCTGAGATAACTCCCTTGTTAATCGCAACCATTCCAGACTCCATTGCCTCTGCTGTTCGCAGCGCACGGGTCAGGTTTGAAGAGAAGACATAACTAATCAAACCAAACTCCGTGTCATTAGCTAATTCAATTCCTTCTTCATCTGTATCAAAGATGACAATCGGTGCAACTGGTCCAAAGATCTCATGAAGCAGGATTGGGTTATCTTTTTCAACAATCAACACTGTTGCTGGGTAGAAAGCGCCCGCGCCCTCTGGCTTAACTCCACCAACTTCTACCTTGGCACCTGCAGCAATTGATTCATCAACGATTTCTGCAATCTTGTTGCGCTCTTTCATTGAAACATAAGCGCCAAGAGTTGTGGTTGCTTCAGTTCCTCGGCCCATCACATAGTTGCTCATGGACTTGGTCATTTCGGCAATAAACTTGTCTGCAATACCGCGCTGAACAAAGATGCGGTTAGCTGAGGTGCATGCCGCGCCACCGTTTCGCATCTTTGCAAGAGAAAGCTGCGGAATAGTCACTGCAAGATCTGCATCATCATGAATAACAACTTGTGCGTTACCGCCAAGCTCCATAGAGCAACGAATAACGCGGTCTGCTGCTTCTTTCAGCAGAATGCGACCTACTTCAGTTGATCCCGTAAAGGACAAATTCTTAACGCGTGGATCATGCAACATCTTTGAAATTGCAACACCAGTTTTTTCTGGCAACACTAAATTGAGAACACCCTTAGGCAATCCTGCGCGCTCCATCAAGTCAACGATGTACATCGCAGTAAGTGGTGTTTCACTCGCTGGCTTCAAAACCATCGTGCACCCTGCAGCAACGGCAGGTCCAATCTTGCGGGTGGCCATTCCGGCTGGAAAGTTCCACGGGGTAATCAGAATAGATAAACCGATAGGTTCGTGCGAAACCAGGATTCGCTTATCCCCTGATGGAGATTTACGGAAATCACCTGGTGTGCGGACTGTTTCTTCGGCAAACCAGCGGAAAAACTCTGCGGCATATGTCGCTTCACCGCGAGCATCCGGCATAGCTTTTCCATTTTCGCGTGAAATCAATGTAGCAATTACTTCATTTTCTGCAGTCATCAATTCAAATGCTTTACGCAATATCTCTGAGCGATATCTGGGAACAGTTTTAGCCCATGCCTTTGCCGCACCATCAGCAGCTGCAATGGCAGCTTCACACTGTGCATCTCCTGCCAGTGCGACTTCAGCAATTACCGAACCATCGCTGGGATCCTCAACAGGTAACTTTCCAATTCCATCAACCCATTGGCCATCGATATATAACTGTGTATGCATGGGGTGAAGCATACGCTCCACGCTTAAAACAGTGAAGAACTTGCGCCCTGAGGTAGAGTGATACTTATTAAATTGCATTAATTGCAATAAAAAGGAGTGTTCGTGCCTAAGTCGTGGACCGATGATGCGCCAGTTCCAGAAGTATTGAAGGATCACGCACACCTTAAGGATTCATTTTTTTACACAATCAAGCGTCGGCTACTTGGTAATCCACTCAACCGACATTCTTTGGGACATCAACGACTCAACAAACGTTACGCTCTCGGAATTCTTTCCTCTGACTGTATTTCATCATCTGCATACGGTTCAGAGCAGATTTTAATTGCCTTGCTGCCAGCTTTTGGATTGGCAGCCTTCGCAATCTTGATGCCCATGACGGCTGTTGTATTAACTATTTTGCTAATAATTACCTTGTCATATCGCGATGTAATCAATGTGTATACAAAAGTTGGCGGTGCATACATTGTTTCCCGAGATAACTTTGGGCCTGTAGTTGCACAAATAGCAGCCGTAGCTCTGATGCTTGATTACATCGTGACAGTTGCAATTCAATCGGCAGCGGGCGTGGCAGCGATTATTTCTACCTTCCCTTCACTTTCTAGCTACAAAATTCCAATGATCATGGCTGTAATTGTTTTGCTTACTTACGGAAATTTACGCGGCGTAAAAGAAGCTGGTAAGGCTTTTGCGCTTCCAACATATTTCTTCGTCTCTTGTATGTTCATTGTCTTTTCAGTTGGCTTGTATCGCCAATTCAATGGAACCCTGATTCAATTAAGTGTTGACCAGCCTGGCGCTGTTCAAATTGGTCAAGAACAAGGGCTTTTGACTTTTGCTGCAATCTTTATTCTGCTTCGAGCCTTTGCAAACGGTGGTTCATCACTAACAGGGCTTGAGGCAATTTCTGACGGTGTTGCCTTGTTTAAAACTCCGGAACATGTCAATGCTCGCAGAACTTTGTACATCATGAGCACCTTGCTGGGCACATTGGTGCTCGGGGTATCGTGGTTTGCCCACAAGATTCACGCTGTTCCGTACGAATCAGGTACCCCAACCGTGATCTCTCAGATTGCGAAAACAATCATGGGAGACGGGGTCGTCGGCACAGTTATGTTCGTGATGGTTCAGCTAGCAACAATGCTTATTTTGTTTGCTGGAGCAAACACCACCTATAGCGCGTTTCCTATTTTGGTTAACTTTGTTGCAACAGATGGCTATTTGCCACGTCAATTAACAAAGCGTGGTCACCGCCTAGCTTTCTCAAACGGTATTTTATTGCTTTCTGGCGGTGGAATTTTCTTAGTCCTTATTACCGCAGGCTCAGTTGAACACTTGGTTGCTTTCTACGCACTTGGTGTGTTTACAGGATTTACCTTGGCTGGATTTGGAATGACCCGCCATGCATTGCGCAATAAAACAGGAGCATGGCGAGCCAAAGTATTCATCAATGGCTTAGCAGGAAGTGTTTCGCTTGTCGTTGTAATTATTTTCTCAGTTGTGAAATTCACTGAAGGTGCTTGGCTGGTCTTGCTAACAGCTCCGATACTCGTGGTTCTGTTCCTGCGCTTGCGACGTCAATACACTCGCGAACAAGAAGCCTTAGTTGTTAAGCAACACCAAGAACGTGCAACTTCAATCGCGCGCCATGATGTAACTGTTCTGGTGGATAACGTTGATATTGCAACCGTTGGTGCAATTAGATATGCACGCAGCCTTAAGCCACGCAATTTGTCAGCAGTTCACTTTGTGATTGATGATCGTCGTGCCGAAGAGATTCAAAAAGCTTGGGCAGCATCTGATGCGCTAGATGATGTGACTCTTGAATTAATCGATTGCCCAGATCGCAGACTTGCAAATGCAGCCGTAGATTATTCAATTCGAATGACTGAAAAGCCAGATGTTGAGTTAACGCTTCTGCTGCCACGTCGTGCTTACTCTGGATTCTTAGGACGCTTGCTACATGATCAAACTGCTGAAGAAATTGCAGCTCCTATTTCCCAACTTCCGCGAGTAGTTGCAACAATTGTTCCTTTCGATGTTGATCGAATTGCGGCTGGAAAAAATCTACTAACTACAGCAAAAGTTGAAACCGTTAAGAGAGCGCCTAAAGTAGTTAAAAAAGAGGTACCTGTAAGTGTTGAACCAATCAGTCACTATGCAGAAAATGTGACACCTATTGGAAATATCCAATGGCGAAAACGAGCACAGGTACAAGGCAGAGTTACCTCGATTAAGGCTGCTCCGCGTGGTGCTGCCCCTGCTCTTGAAGTTGAAATCTGGGATGAAACAGGTGGCGTATCACTTCAGTTCTTAGGTCGACGTGAAATTGCAGGTCTAGAAGTTGGTTCTCAAATGCGTGCCGAGGGCATGGTTGGAGAAGAAGAAGGATCTATGGTGATACTTAATCCTTCTTACGAACTTCTTGTATAAAACTTTTTATTAAATCTCCACATTCCTCAGCTAAAACACCTGCTCGCACTTCGGTTCTAAAGGTGCTGCGTGGGTCTCGAAGTAAATCCCACATCGATCCAACTGCTCCGGCTTTTTCATCCCAAGCACCAAAAACAACTGTTTGTAAACGAGACTGTGCAATCGCACCGGCGCACATGGCGCATGGTTCAAGTGTTACAACAAGTGTGTGATCTGCCAACTGCCAATTACCTAATTTTTCTGATGCCCTACGAATTGCAACTATTTCGGCATGAGCAGTTGGGTCATTATGTAATTCGCGTTCGTTGTGGCCAGTGGCAATTAATTCCCCAGCTTTGTTAAAGATTGCTGCACCAATTGGAAAATCCGCACTTGCTAAAGCTTCGCGGGCTGCAACTAATGCAATCCGCATCATTTCAATATCGCTCACAGATCCAATAGCTCCGTAAACTGCTCACCAAAACCAAGTCGTGCGGCAATTGCTTCTAACTGCTCATCAGGAAACAACTCTTCATCATCACATAATGCAGAAATTTCCATACCGTTCATTCCAAGATCAGCAAGAATTTCTAAGTGACCAACAGGACCAGGTTCTTCATCATCTTCTGGAATTGGAAGATCGGCAATTTCCATTAACTCTTCAGCAACGGGGTAATCAAGTGCAGCTGTTGCATCACTTAAGAATAAAGAAATGTGTGCGCCAAGTACGCGAATTAAAATAAAGAACTCTTCGTCAATTGAAATCAAGGCGATTGATCCGCCATTGGTTTGTTGCGACTTTAAACGAGTGATGATTTGCGCGATGTCATATGGGTCAGGCAGTGTGCCCAGGGTCCATCGACCGTCTTCGTGCCATGCTGCTACTGCAAAATCCATTTCGCTTGTGAGGTCGGTTACTACATCGTCGATTTCATCGAAGGATGCAATCTCTTCGACCAGCTCTTCTTCGAAATCGGACATGTGCCCATACTTTCACTCATTTCAAGAGAATGAAACCCCTGTAAGGTATGACCCATGAAAGTACACGTTGCCAATCACCCACTCATTAATCACAAATTGACGGTTTTGCGCGACGAAAAGACCGATTCGCCAACCTTTAGGCGCTTGGTTGAAGAGCTGGTAACCCTGCTGGCCTACGAGGCGACTCGGGATGTACGAACACATGAAGTTGAAATCACGACCCCTGTAACGAAAACAAAGGGACACAAATTAGCTGAACCTCGGCCTGTTGTTGTTCCGATCTTGCGTGCTGGCCTCGGAATGCTCGAAGGTATGAGCAAGCTGGTACCAACAGCTGAAATTGGTTTCCTTGGAATGGTTCGTGACGAAAAAACTTTAACGGCAAGTACATATGCAAACCGCCTTCCTGAAGATCTCTCTGGGCGTCAAGTTTTTGTATTAGATCCAATGCTTGCAACAGGTGGCACATTAATCATGGCTTTCCATTATCTAATTGATCTTGGTGCCACAGATATCACTGCAATCTGCATCTTGTCCGCCCCTGAAGGAATCGCTGCTGTTGAAAAAGAGTTTGCAAACAGTCGCGTACCGATTACTTTGGTAACTGGCGCACTTGATGAGAAGTTAAACGAGCATGGTTACATTGTTCCGGGCTTGGGCGATGCCGGCGATCGTTTATATGGTGTCGTATAAATGGCATCAACATCTCCAGGATACGGAATCACAATTCGTGTCGAAGGTTCTCCTGACACAAATCCTGTTGCGCTAGCAACAACTGTAATTACAGCTGCTGGTGCGACAATTACTGCGCTAGATGTTGTTGAATCTTTACTGGAAAAAGTTGTTATTGATATTACGTGTGACACGATTGATGCAGATCATGCAGATCAAATTACCGAAGCGATCTCGAAGAATTCAGAGCTGACGGTTCGTAAAGTTAGCGATAGAACATTTCTTTTACACCTGGGCGGCAAGATTGAAATCTCTTCAAAAGTTCCTCTAAAAACTCGCGATGATCTATCTCGCGCCTACACACCAGGCGTTGCACGTATCTGCCAGGCAATTGTTGCTGATCCAGCAGATGCTAGACGCCTTACTATTAAGCGCAATACGGTCGCGGTTGTTACTGATGGCTCTGCTGTATTGGGGTTAGGAAACATCGGCCCTGCAGCAGCTTTGCCAGTTATGGAGGGTAAGGCAGCCTTATTTAAGCGCTTTGCCGATGTTGATGCTTGGCCGGTTTGTTTAGACACCCAAGATGTTGATGAAATTGTTCGCACGGTGCAGTTAATCGCCCCTGTCTATGGCGGAATCAACCTTGAAGATATTTCAGCGCCTCGTTGTTTTGAGGTCGAGGCAAGATTGCGTGAATTATTAGATATTCCGGTTTTTCATGATGATCAACACGGAACAGCGATTGTGGTGTTAGCCGCTCTTCGTAATGCGCTTAAGTTGGTCAAGAAAGATCTCAAGTCGGTCAAGATAGTTCTTAGCGGAGTTGGTGCTGCCGGTAACGCCATCGCTCGTTTGTTAACTTTAAATGGCGCTAGCAACATAATCGGTTTTAACGTCGATGGTGTTATTCATCATCAATTGCAATCAGATAACTCAATGCATCGTTGGTTTATTGAACATAGCAATCCTGAAAATTTCAAAGGCACAATTGCTGAAGCTATGGTTGGCGCAGATGTCTTTATTGGTGTAAGTGCTCCAAATGTTTTAACCGAATCTGATGTTGCATCAATGGCACCAGGTTCTATTGTCTTCGCCCTAGCTAATCCAGATCCTGAAATTGACCCAATTATTGCCCGCAAATACGCAGCTGTTGTTGCAACAGGACGCAGTGATCAGCCAAATCAGATTAATAATGTTTTAGCTTTCCCAGGAATCTTCCGTGGTCTGCTAGATGCTAATGCCAGCAAAATTTCAGATGAAATGCTAGTTGCAGCTGCTGAAGCTATCGCAGATTGCGTTTCACCTGAGCAGTTAAATACCTCGTTTATTGTGCCAAGTGTTTTTGATGCCAATGTTGTTAAAGCTGTGGCTGCGGCGGTTAAGAAGTCAGTGTGATTGAGCTTGCCGCATCATTTGATGAGCAGTTTGCGTCTATCTCGCCCATACTTGTTTATCTAATCATTGGGGCTATAGTTTTTGTAGAAACCGGCATTTTGCTTGGTTTTTTCCTACCTGGTGATTCAATTCTCTTTAGCGCAGGTTTAGTTGCCGCGGCGCACGGGGAAATAAACATTCTTATTCTGGTCACAGTCATCTTCTTGGCTGCTTTTTTTGGAGATCAAGTTGGATTTGTTTTAGGCCGCACTATTGGTCGGCCCTACCTTGATAAACATAAAGGCCCACGAATGCAACGAATGATTGTTCGTTCAGAACGCTTTTACGAGCAAACTGGATGGTGGGCGGTTGTCGCCGCACGCTTCTTCCCGTGGATTCGTACCTTTGTTCCACCTATTGCTGGTGCTTCACATATGAATTACTACAAATTCTTGTCGGCCAACGCACTTGGTGCATTGCTGTGGGGTGTTGGAATTACTTTGGCCGGTTATTACGCAGCAACTTTGCCATGGGTTAAGACATCTTCCTACGCATTAGCTGCATTCTTTATTACTGCCTCTGTGGTTTCCTCACTCGTGAGCTACCTACGCCACCGGCGATAACACCGACATAAGTCATAGCAAGGCCAGCTAGTAAATAAGCACTCACACTGACGCCTTTAGTAGGTGAAACTAAATCAATGATTAATGATCCAGTTAGCTGACCACCGACACTAAATAAAGTAAATGTCAGAACTCCCAATTGCTGAACAATTGTGGAAGTAAATGCAATATAGATAACACCAATTACTCCACCCGTATAGATCCACCATGGACCGGCTGGCAAGGGTGTGAGATGACTCTTGCCTAACAAAAGTCCAACAAGGATTAGAATCGATAGAAATGAAGTTCCCATGATGAAATTCAGAAGAGATGTTGTAAAACTCTGGTGTGAATGTTCATTAATTTGTCCGTTAAGTGCGCGCTGAATACCAACAACAGCACCCGCAATACCACCGGCAGTCACTGCAACGATTGAAAGATTGTCGGCTTCAATCCGATCCCAAACCGACACCAGGACTGCAATAACAGTGAGTACCGCTGCCACTACCCGGCGAGGCGAAATAAGTTTTTTACCACCACCAGTTAAACCGATTCGATCTACGACTAATGACATAGCCGTTTGCCCAGCAATTGAGGCAACTGAATAAATCGCTACTCCTATAAGAGGGACGATCTGAGTTTGTATTGCGACAAAGCTGCCTCCCAGCGCGCCGGCAAATAACTTCCAACGGGCGATTTCTTTGTGGGCCACTGCGCTACGCAAGTTTCTAATACCCACTTTGATTTGTGGGCTAAAAGGGGTAACGATCAGGATAATTAGAAGACCCGAACTAAAGGAAATGAGCGCTGCTTCTAACCCGTTATCTAACCGATGGGAAAGCTCTCCATTTGCTCGGGCTTGCAGGGCGATCATCGCGCCAGCTAAGGCTGCTAAGAGATCTAAGCGCATTGTGCGAGGTTATCAAGAAAAGCAAAAGCCGGGCGGGACCCTCGTAGCCCGCCCGGCTTTAACCTATTTATTGTTTATCCGTTGAAAACGGTGTTCCAATCAGAGATTGTCATTACGTAGTACTGACCACCTTCAATTGTTGCCGCATTTAATGCCGCCTTCTTATCAGCGCTGCGTGCCTTTAGATCTGGACGAGCAGCAATCGCACCTGTTGGTGTGTGAACCTGTGCATTGAAGAAGAAGTACGAGTTTGTATCTCCTGGCTTAGCGAAGAACTCAGTTGCATCGATAATTCCAGAGGACTCTTCATCATCAGTCATGAATTCAGATCCACCAGTCTTGAACTTGTTTGCATCAAACTGCGCAAGAACTGCAAGCTTTCCATCAGAAACACGGTAAGCAAAGATGCGAGAAAGTGCTGCGTTTCCGCCTGGATCTTCCTGAAGCAACAGATACTTACCATCTGCTGTGATTGTGATGTTATCTGGCTTTGCCATGTAAACGGATTCTCCGCCATTTAGCAACATTTCAAGATCTGCGCCTAGTGCAGGATTTTGTGAATCCTTGAAAGTTAAGCGCCATAGAGCGCCACCGTCACGAGAAGTAGTTGGCAATGCTGGGTTTGGAGCAGTTGCAATTGGATCCTTGTTTGACTCTGTTGTTACGAAGTAGAAAACATTTGGATTGCTTGGATCCCAGTGACCGTCCTCAACGCGAGACATTGTTGTTCCCTTTTCACGGGCTTCTTTAGCAAATGCTGAAGATGTTGTATTCCAGTCAACCTTGACGAACTCAACTGCAACCTTCTTGTTAAGTCCAACTGTTGTGCGGAACAGGTTGTCTGACTTAATTGATGGGATATTCATAACATGAAGATCGCCGTTTGTAAGACCTGCTTTGTCAACTGCAGTACCTGTTGCCTGCTTCTTTCCGGCATATACAAATAGTTGGCTATCTGTTGCAGTGTAATCTTCATTAGCGATTGCAACAGTGTTTGCACCTGGCTTTAGAGATGGCATGATATTTTCAAATTGGAACATACCCATGCGTGGCAGCTGGTATCCAGTGCCATCTTCATCAAAAGCAAAGGCACGTGAATCATCTGAAGACTCTTCACCGGAGAAGAATAGTCCGCCTGCATAACCAACACCGTTGTGAATAAAGGTTCCTGCCGCAGCCCAAGTTGCTGAACAGAAACGACTAATACCCCAATCAAATGTTCCCGCTGCTGAACCTGCTGGAGCAGTACCCGCTGGTGTCTCCTGGTACTTACCAGTTGTGTAGTTGTAGAAGTTGATCTTCTTGATAAAGTCTTCAACCTTAGTGACAGCCTTAGTTGTCTTACTGACTGTGAACTTTGTGATTGAAGAAGACCAAGGAGCAGTCGTTGACTTGCTCTTCAGAGCAAGTGCAGCGGAAGTTGAAATTTCGTGAACTGATAGAAGTGAAATTCCGCCACGACCGTTGTCGTATGCGCCCATTCCATCTGGAATTCCGCGGATCACTGTGCCTGTGACTGAGTCACCTGTTGTTGCAATTACCTTGATATCAACCGCTGCATTCTTAGATTGAACATAAACTGGCTTTGAGCCCAGAGCAAAAGCAGAAGCCGCAAAGGCAACTGCTGTTACAACCGCTGTGCCAGCCAAAATTGGCTTAGTTAGTTTCATTTTTCCCATTTCCTGTGTGGAGGTTTGGGAGAATTGTTGTTTACCGTGCTAAAACGGAAGGCAGACCCTGAGAAAACCTTGGGTAAACCTAGGGTGAACTCTTATTTGTGGGTGCCGTGGAACTCGCGCTTGTCTGCGATCCAATCCATCAGAGCGAACAGGACACCGGAAAGCACGAAGGTAAGGTGAATGATTACTCGCCACACTGTGCCTTCTCCAACTTCAGCTTCACCTGAAAGCTCAATAAAGTCCTTCAATAGCTCGATTACCGAAATCGCCACTAAAGAGCCGATCAACTTAATTTTAAGACCACTAAAGTCAATTGTTCCCATCCAGTGTGGTCGATCCTTTGATTCGGTAGCAACATCGATTCGGGAGACAAAGTTTTCGTATCCGGCAAAAATCACCATCAGAATCAGGTTCGCCAGAAGAGTTAAATCTAATAATGCCAAGAGTTCGAGGGTGAAACTTTGAGGGGTCGCATCTCCGATGTGAATTGCAATGTGATAGAACTCAATTGAGAAACGGTAGGCGAGAAGAATTAGCGCTCCGACCAGACCTAGATAAAGTGGTGCGAGCAGAAAACGTGCGCGGAAAAGTATTGATTCAATTACCTCTGAAATTTGGCTCATGTAAAAATGTTATCTCAACCCTCTAATAAAAGTGTCACCCGCAGCCAATCTTCCTCAAGTTTTGCCGCTTCAGCCCTCAAATTCTCAACTTCAGATGCGATCGCGACCAACCTGTCTGCATCAAAGGCGGCAGTTTCCTGTTCGGTGATCAAGGCAGAAATAGCTTGATTACATTTTTCAATTTGTCGATCTAGGCGGGTTAAATCCTTTTTCAGCTGACGCTCTTCGGCCGCGTTTGATGTTTTCTTTTCCTTAATTACTGTGGCAACTGCGTTTATTGCCTCTGCACGTTGTTCTAAATATTCATCGACTCCACGAGGTAAATCGCGGACTTTTTTGTCACCCAATAATCCTACGAAGCGATCACAGACTCGCTCTAAGAAATATCTATCGTGGGAAATTACAATCAGCGTTCCACCATAACTATCTAACAAATCTTCCAGTTCGGTTAGGGTTTCGATATCAAAGTCATTTGTTGGTTCATCCAAAAGTAAGACATTTGGACTATCCATTAACAATCGCGTTAACTGTAAGCGTCGCTTTTCTCCCCCTGATAATGCACCAACTGGGGTCCATTGAGATTCGCGGTCAAAACCTAATCTCTCGCACAATTGCGAGGCAGAAAGTTCGCGGCCACCACCGATTTCAACACGGTTTGCAACTTTTTCGACCGCCTCCAATACCCGCCAGGTTGGGTCTAACTCATCTAAGTGCTGAGTTAAGAAAGCGGCCTTAACAGTTACACCAGTAACTAACTTGCCAGCCGTTGGTTGAATCTCACCGGTTAGTGTGCGCATCAAAGTTGTTTTGCCAGCACCATTAACGCCTACGATTCCAATGCGATCTCCGGGACCAATGTTCCAATACAGATCATCAATTAATTCATTGTTGCCGAGCTTTACCTGCACATGATGTGCTTCATAAACTGTTTTTCCCAAACGATTGAGCGCAAACTTAAGTAACTCACCTGGGTCACGTGGTGCCGGTTCATCTGCGATCAGAACATTTGCCGCATCGATACGAAACTTTGGCTTAGAGGTTCTTGCGGGGGCTCCACGACGAAGCCAAGCAAGTTCTTTTTTGATTAACATATTGCGGCGTTGGTCCATTACAGATGCTTGACGAGAACGTTCTGCTTTAGATAAAACAAATGCACTATACCCACCGTCATACTCTTCAACTTTGCCTTCAACGACTTCCCAGGTGCGATCTGTTACCGCGTCCAAAAACCAACGATCGTGAGTCACCACGACAACGGCTAAGCCTTTGCGATTGTTGATATAACTTGCTAGCCAAGCAACACCTTCAACATCTAGGTGGTTTGTAGGTTCATCTAACAAAATCAAATCAAGTTCATTGATCAGTAGTTTTGCTAATCCAACCCGTCGGCGTTCACCACCCGATAGTTGACCAAATTTGCGATCAAAGATGTGATCATCAAAACTTCCAAACAAGCCGGTAAAAACTTCACGAATGTTTGGGTCACTAGCCCATTCATGTTTTTCAGTATCTCCTAGTACAACTTCGCCGACAGTGCTTTCGGGATTAGCTAAATCAACTTGTGATAACAAACCAATTTTTGCATTATTTGATTTTGTCACTCTTCCAGAATCTGGTGGCTCGATTCCAGCCATTACCTTCATCAAAGTACTTTTGCCAGAACCATTTCTTCCAACAATTCCAATTCGATCACCTTCGGAGACGCCAAGTGAAACACGTACTAAGAGCTCTTTGATATCAAAGGCTTTAGAGACATCTTCGATGTTTACGATATTGCGCGCCACGGTAGGAGAGCGTACCTTTCCCTCATGAAGGTAACTGACCGGGAATACGCGCTAGAGCTAGATAAAAACGATCCATTGGCACATTTCAAATCACAATTCGTCGTTGGAGACCCGCAGATGTGTTACCTGGACGGTAATTCCTTGGGGCGATTACCAAAAGCAACAGTTACCGCAATCAATGATTTTATGACGAAGGAATGGGGCCCTGAAGTTGTTACGGGCTGGAGCCATTGGGTCGATGAAGCGCAGCCAACTGGTGATTTATTGGGTGAGGCGGCCTTAGGTGCAGCTGCTGGACAAGTTTTAGTCTGTGATACGACATCGGTTAACTTCTATCAACTTTGTCTTGCCGCAATTCATGCTCGGCCTGGGCGTAAAACAATAATTACAGATGCCGCAAACTTTCCAACAGATCGTTACATCCTTGATGGAATTGCACAACAATTTGGTTTAAATCTTGTCCTTATCAATAACGAAGACCCTGCAATTGCCAAACATGAGCGAATCACGGCCGAAGTATTAGCGCCGTACCTCAATGAAGATGTCGCACTTGTAACCCTGGAAGTAATTCAATATCGCTCAGGTGCGCGCACGGATATCAAATCAATTACAGATCAAGTCCGCGGCTTTGGCGCACTTGTTGTTTGGGATGCAAGTCATGCTGTTGGTGCAATCGAATTGAATTTGGATGCAAACGGTGTCGACCTTTGTGTTGGGTGTACATATAAGTACGGCAACTCTGGACCTGGTTCACCTGCCTGGTTATATGTTTCAAAACGCATTCAAAGCGAACTGCAGGTTCCAATCCAAGGTTGGTTTGCCCAAGACGCACAATTTGAAATGGGTCCAGTTTTTGAAAGATCACAAACTATTCGTGGTTTCCAAATCGCGAGTCCATCTTTGATGGGAATTCGGTGTGTTCAAGTAGCTTTTTCCATGATCAAAGAAGCTGGTATTGATGCCATTGCACTCAAGGCAGCTGTTGGAACCCAAATGATGATCGAGCTTTATGACGCTTGGTTAGCACCACTTGGTTTCGAATTAAATACTTCCCGAGATGCGAAAGAGCGCGGTGGTCATATTTCACTGGTGCATCCAGATGCAGCTCAAATTTGCGTTGCGATGCGCACGATTTCAAATGTAATTCCTGATTACAGAACACCAAATTCAATTCGCCTAGCCATTTCGCCTCTGCCAACTTCATACGTTGAAATCTGGGATGGGTTTGATCGCATGCGTGATTTGGTGGCTTCAGGCGGTTACAAAGAGGTTCAAGAGGGTGGGTCTCGCGTTACATGAGTGAAAACTTTGATTCTGCCCTGACATATACATCGTATTTAGCAGTTGATGAACTACTTAAATTACAGCGCCCATTATCTGCTGGGCCCGAACATGATGAAATGCTTTTTATAATTATTCATCAAACCTACGAACTATGGTTTAAACAATTAATTCATGAATTTAAACAAGCTCAAGTTGCTTTGGAGTCGAGTGATTCACATTACTCGCTGGCAATTTTGGGGCGCATTCGCACAATTCTTAAAGTCTGTGTCACGCAAATTGATATTTTGGAAACTATGACACCGCTGCAGTTCAATGCCTTTAGATCTTATCTTTCATCTTCAAGTGGTTTCCAATCTGCCCAATTCAGAATGGTTGAAGCTTTGTTAGGTCGTCGAGATAGCAAAATGGCTGGGCACTTACCCTTAGATATTCAAGAAGAAATAAAATTGATAACATCTGCTAATAGTGTTTGGGATTCAACACTTGTGTATATTTCAAAGCGTGGACATAAAGTTCCGATAGAAGTTTTAAATCGAGATAAATCAATAGCCTATATTGCAAATACTGATGTACAAGATGTTCTACTCGCTCTGCATCGCAATGATCCAGAGGCTGCCATGGTGTGCGAGCGCCTAGTAGATATTGATGAAGGTTTACAGGAATGGCGCTACCGTCATGTGAAGATGGTTGAACGAACCCTTGGGCACAAAATGGGAACCGGCGGGTCCAGCGGTGTTGCCTACTTAAGTAGCACCTTGTTTAATCCAACATTTCCAGATCTATGGGAGATCCGCTCCAGTTTTTAATTAACGGCTGTAATAAATAAAAATTGCAACGATTGAAAATACCGCCCCGCCAGAAATCAAAAAGTACTTAACCCAGGGTTTCATGCCAGTGCGCTCAGCCGTTTTTGCTGCAATTTCTTTGGTTCGCATCATGACTCGAGCAGCCCAGGCAAACTCAGTAGCCAAAATACCTAAGCCTGCTAGCACAATAAGAATTCCTGGGCCTGGACCGATTAAAGCAATACCGCCGGCAACAGTTATTCCACCGCCGATAACGCCAATTATTCCTCGCCAGACGATGCGGCCAGCGGCGGTTTTCTTAATCCATGCACGAAAATTCATTTTCTTTTTCTTCCAGTCCTTTCTACTCCATAAGCAGCCATAGCTATATCCTCACGACGCTTTCGATACTGGGGTGATGCACTAGTAATCATGTGTTCAAATCTAATCGCAGATTTTATTAGAGGGTGTAACTCTGCTGCCGTTGTTTGATCGCCGAATATCGGTGCCGCTTGATCTATCTGCTGACCTTTTTTGTGGGGCACAAAGTAGCGATACACCAAAGCTAGCCGACGGAATCCAAGGTTTGCCACATGTCGCAAGCCACGATTGATGTGATCTTGAGCCATTAAGCGGGCAAAAGTAAATGGTTTTGCATCAACTTGTTTACCTGCAATTGCTAACTGAACCAACATTGCAGCAATCTCTTCTCCGCCAGTTGTGTTAGGCAGCTCTGCGCACTTGTCTGAGAGTCGCTTTCGCACAGCAGGATCCTGCAACATCTTTACCTTTTCAGTGATGTCACTTAAATCTGCTTGGTCTGCGCGCAAAGCAAAACCAAAGTCGTTACACCACTGTGCGCGAGCTTCTTGGTCATCTGTTCCACGGATATTTGATACAAAAACTGTCGGAACCTGTGCTGGCAAGAGTTCGTGGACTCCGTTATAGCCCGTTGCACAAATTCCGGCATCAAAGGCATGTAAAACCTTAGCTAGTGGGAAATAGCGAACAACCTTGAGATCTAAGCCTTCTGGTGCCAGTGAATTTCCAGCTTTATCAACCGGAGCCTTAGTCAAGATGACTTGTAGATCTTTCCAACCCAATAAGCCAGATAATGCTGCTGTCATTTTCTCATTCACATCGCTATCACCCGTTCCCAATTGAACAAGGGCTGTTGGACGATTCAAATCTAAACCCAGTGCCCGGCGGGCATCATCACGAGACAGTGCATCTTCTTTGCGGAAGAGTGAAACAGGGGCAGTTAAAACTGAGTCTTTACGATTTGCAGTTGGCCCAAAATCATAAGCCCGAGCAATGTCGCCCGGTTCAACAATTAGGTCCATCATCTTTGATTGCAAACCTAAAATAAATCTTTGTGGTTTCTTCTGCCACAACCCGCGACGTACCCATACTAATTTAAGGTGAGGGTTTGCATTCTTTGCAGCAATCACACCTGGATATGGAACAACACCATCAAATGACAAAACCTTTGCGTTGGTCTCTTCTACCAATGCCAGTAAGCGATCACGAAGATAAATGTCCCACTTTTCGCGGGTCATCCACATACGATCTTTACCCGGAATGTATTCACAACGTACTCCCATGAATGATGGAACTTCAGCGATGCCACCAGCCATTGAAACAATGATTGGATTTGCTGTCTCTTTTAATGCAAGTGCAACCGCGCTTGCACGGGCAAGGTGACCCATTCCAACTCCGTTGCTAGTTGCAAGGATGATTGTTGGTTTTTCCATTTAAATTAATTGCTCCAAGAAGAATGTAGTGGTCGTCCCTCAGCGTAACCTGCCGATGATTGAACGCCAACAGTTGCCCGCTCTGCGAACTCTTCTATGTTCTTTGCTCCTGCATATGTAAATGAAGAACGAACACCTGCGATGATTTCATCGAGTAGGTCTTCAACTCCAGGACGCGCTGGATTTAAATACATGCGTGATGTTGAAATTCCTTCTTCAAATAACGCCTTGCGAGCGCGATCAAAGGCATCTTCCTGCGAAGTTCGTGCAGCAACTGCGCGAGCAGATGCCATTCCAAAGGATTCTTTATACAAGCGCCCATTGGCATCACTTTGTAGATCCCCAGGAGATTCGTATGTTCCAGCAAACCAGGATCCGATCATTACTTGAGAAGCGCCAGCTGCAAGTGCCAGCGCAACATCGCGCGGATGGCGAACTCCGCCATCGGCCCAGACATGTGCGCCGAGCTTTTTAGTCTCTGCCGCGCATTCAAGAACAGCTGAAAATTGTGGGCGTCCAACACCTGTTTGCATGCGAGTTGTACACATTGCTCCTGGCCCAACGCCAACTTTAATTATGTTGGCACCTGCTTGAACTAAATCATGGGCACCTTGTGCGGTAACGACATTGCCAGCAACGATTGGCACGTTGGGATTTATCGAACGAATGGCAGCCAAGGCTTCTAACATCTTCTTTTGATGACCATGAGCGGTATCTACAACTAAAACATCTGCGCCAGATTCGATCAGTGCTGCAGCTTTTGCTGCAACATCACCGTTAATGCCAACAGCTGCAGCAATTCGCAACTTACCGCGTGCATCTAACGCTGGTGTGTACAAAGTTCCACGAAGCGCGCCAAGTCTTGTCATGATTCCAACTAGGTCGCCATTTGATGCAACAACTGGAGCTAATTTGTGGCGATGCTGATTTAAGAAATCAAATGCAGCGCGAGCATCTAGCCTGTCTGGCATTGTTGTTAAATCTTTACTCATGACTTGATGCAACTGTGTAAAGCGATCTACGCTCTTGCAATCCTCTTCGGTGATTATTCCGACAGGTTTTCCGCCCTCTACAACTACAACTGCGCCATGTGCGCGCTTGTTCAACAAACTTACGGCATCTGCAACAGTTGATTGCGGTGACAAAGTAATTGGGGTATCAAAGAAGGGGTGACGTTCTTTCACCCATGTGATCACTGAATCAACGACTGCGTGCGGAATATCTTGCGGAATAACTGTTAGCCCACCTCGACGGGCTATTGTTTCTGCCATACGGCGCCCGGCGATTGCTGTCATGTTTGCAACAACTAAAGGAATTGTCGTTCCAGTTCCATCTATTGCCGAAAGATCAACATCCATTCTGGATGAAAGATCAGATCGGCTTGGCACCATGAAAACATCGTCATAGGTGAGGTCGTGGGTAGGTTCATTTATGAATCGCACGTAGGCAAACAATACTCAGGTACAATGGGGTAATGTCCAAACCACTGATTTCTGTGCGTGGGTTGACCAAGAAATTCGATGATTTCACCGCTGTAGACGGCATTAATTTCGATGTTGCCAAGGGTGAATCCTTCGGGTTATTGGGCCCCAACGGCGCTGGTAAATCCACCACTATGCGCATTCTCGCCGCAACATCGACCCGAACATCGGGCACAGTTGAAATCTTAGATAAGGACCCTGAAAAGTTCGGTCCTCTTGTTCGCGCTCACTTAGGTGTAGTTCCGCAGCAAGATAACTTAGATGGCGAATTAACGGTTAGCGAAAACTTATATATCTATGGTCGCTACTTCGGGCTCTCAAAAAAATTCATTAAAAACAAAATTGAAGAGCTTCTTGAGTTCGCTCAACTTGAAGAAAAGCGCGATGTAAAGGTCGAAGCGCTCAGTGGTGGAATGAAGCGACGGTTAACAATTGCACGTGGCCTTGTGAGCGAACCAGATATTTTGTTATTAGATGAACCAACAACAGGCCTTGATCCACAAGCTCGACATATCTTGTGGGATCGCTTGTTCCGCCTCAAGGAACAAGGCGTAACTCTTGTTCTAACAACACACTTTATGGATGAAGCCGAACAACTATGTGATCGTCTTGTCGTCATGGATAAAGGCGCAATCATGGCTGAAGGATCGCCACAGGGTTTAATCAAAGAGTATTCAAGTAAAGAAGTTCTTGAGGTGCGCTTTGGTAGCGACCGCAATAAAGAGGTTGCTCCACAGTTGGCACAAATGTGTGAGCGGATGGAAACTTTGCCAGATCGCATTTTGATGTATGCCGATGACGGTGAAAAGGTTTTGGAAGAAATTACCGCAGCAAAGCTACATCCAACGACTTCCTTGGTTCGTCGCTCTTCGCTAGAAGATGTCTTCTTGCGACTTACCGGAAGAACTTTGATTGAATGAACGCAGGTATTGATGTTCCACAGATTCAACGTTTTGGAGCTTTGTATATAGCTTCAGCGCGGCTGCGGGTTATGTCTAAATGGAAAGCGATCATTGCCGCCGTTGATATCGGTAACCCTCTTTTTTACTTGATTGCCGTAGGCGTTGGTATCGGCGTTCTGGTCGAAAAAGGATCAGGCACCAGCGGTACAAATGGCATTAAATACATCGCTTTTATCGCTCCTGCCCTGCTTGCAAACACAGCAATCACAGCTGTTATGGATGAAACTGTATTCCCAACCATCGAAGGTTTTAAGTGGCGCAAGCTTTTCTTTGCTCAAAATTCAACACCAATCACTGGGCGTCAGATAGCACTAGGTGTTTATCTTTCAGCTTTATGCCGAGCAATTTTTGGCGTCACCGTTTATTACATCCTGCTGCTTGCATTCAATGTGGTTGAGCTTGGAGCAAGTGCACTCTTGATCCCTGTCGCTGTATTAGGTGGCGGAGCATTTGGTGCGATTATTTTGTACTTTGCTGCAAAAATTGAAAAAGATGATCAGTTCTTTAACGTTCTTGGTCGGTTGATAATTATGCCGATGTTTCTGTTTTCAGGAACCTTCTTTCCGCTTTCATCGATGCCAATTTATTTACAACCAATTGGTTGGGTCTCACCGCTGTGGCACGCTACCGAACTTGGCCGTGAGGCTGCATTTGATTACGGTATTAGCAATCTGATGGTTTCAATCCACTTTGTATTTTTGGTAACGCTAGTGGTGGTTGGGATTTTTCTTTCAATGCGACAATTTGAACGGAGGTTGGCCAAGTGAGCACCGCTGTTGAAATCGCTGAAAATGGTAATTCCAGCGCGATGTATGCAGGTCGACCACATGTTCTATTAGAAAGAGGCTGGATAGCATTTAAGTCCTCTACCTGGATTCCAGTTGTCACCGGGTTTGTTGAGCCAGTTCTCTTCCTATTGGCCTTTGGCTACGGAATGGGAAATCTGGTCGGGGATGTAACAACCGGCAGTACAACTATTGATTACACATTATTTATTGCACCAGGTTTGCTGGCAAACAGTGCAATGAATGGCGCGATCTACGATTCAACCTGGAACGTATTCTGGAAACTCAATGAATCAAAGCTGTACAAAACAATGCTCTCAACGCCTTTGGGTCCATTAGATATTGCGCTGGGTGAAATAAGTTGGGCGCTAATACGCGGCCTGGTTTATTCCCTAGGGTTTTTAACAATTGTGACAATCCTTGGATTAACTCCAAGTGTGTGGGCGCTGTTGGCCATTCCTGCAGCTTCACTTGTCGCATTTGGTTTCGCATCCTTTGGAATGGCACTTACCTCTTACTTTAAGACCTACCAGCAAATGGGTTTTATCAACATAATTTTGTTACCTATGACTTTATTTTCAGGTTCGCTCTACCCAATTTCGGTCTACCCAGATTGGCTAGAAAAAGTCATTATGGCAATGCCTTTGTGGCACGGAATTGAATTGGTGCGGGCTTTCTGGTTTGGGACCATAAATTCGGGTGTTTTGGTTCACATTGCCTATTTTGTGCTGATGATCGCCGCAGGGTTATTCGTGACTTCACGCAGGTTACGCGCACTTTTCTTGCGTTAATGCGGGGCGGGGTTGCTTTTTAATTAAAGAGTGGGAAGATTGGATTTAGTTAGAAATAACTAAAAACGAACCGGGAGAGTACTTCTCAAACGAGTTTCAAAAGCTGAAACCTTTGCCGTACAAGTTTTACAAATGCTGACACAGACGAACCACAAGCAGACATTTAGATTCGTACCGTCCACTTCAGTTCCAGTAGATCCGAAAAGGGTCGAAGCTATTCTCAAGCAAGAGTGGGAACTATTTACTAAAGGAACGGACAAGAGCGCAGAAGAGAGCCGCCGTTCATTCAAGTCCTTGCCTTTAGGCGTTACCTCAAGTTTCCAACACTGGGATCCATACCCAATTTCAATTGTCTCTGCCAAGGGCGCATATATGACCGATGTCGATGGTCGTGAGCTTTTAGATCTATCGATGGGCTTTGGCGCGATGTTTGCTGGCCACTTGAACCCAGTTGTAATTGAAGAGATCCAAAGTTCATTAGAGACCGGAATGTTATTTGTTACACCATCACCAATTTCAACCGATGCTGCAGAAATGATTTGTAAGCGATTTGAAATTGATCAAGTTCGATTCACTAACAGTGGAACCGAATCAACAATGTATGCCGTGCGCGTGGCACGAACAGCCACCGATAAAATGGGAATTCTTAAGGTCGAAGGCGGTTACCACGGTAGCTACGACCCATTTGTGGTTTCAAGCAAGCCCGGATTAGATGTCATTGGCGATCCTGAGGAGCCAATTCCTGCAATTGATAACAACCTTGTTCCAGGAGATATCTATGTGGTCCCATTCAACAACATTCCAGCACTCAAAAGAATGTTTGAAAAGAACGCCAAAAAGATTGCGTGCTTCATCGTTGAGCCAGTTCTAGAAAACCTGGCCATTGTCTTGCCAGATGATGGCTACCTCGAGCAGGTCCGCGAGCTGTGCGATGAGTACAACGTCGTTCTAATCTTTGATGAGGTCAAAACAGGCCTAACAGCCGGAGCCCACGGTGCCTCTGTTCGCCTAGGTGTTAAGCCAGATCTGATCACCCTTGCTAAATCAATCGGTGGCGGAGTTCCACTGGCTGCATTTGGTGGAAAAAAGAAGTACATGGACTTTGTAACAAACGGAAAAATGGCCCACTTCGGAACATTTAACGGCAATCCCCTAGCAATGGCTGGAGTCCGCGCCGTTGATCGACTTTGCACAGATGAAGCATTGGCTGCTGCTGAAGCACTTAATCAGCAAGCCTTAGATCGCATCAGTGCAATTATCGAGGAGTACCAACTACCTGCCCACACAGTTGGATTTGGTGTTAAGGGCTGCGTAACTTGGTCAACAACTCCGGTCCGCAACTACCGTGATTACAAAGCAACAGATTTTGGTATTGCAGAAGCACACTGGTTGTTTGCACTGAACCGCGGAATCATTACTCCTCCGGGATTAGATGAGCAATGGTTGATTTCCTTGGCACACGGCCAAACAGAGATCGATCTACTTGTTGAAGATTTCCGCGAGTTTGCTAGAGCTCTAAGAGCTTGAGCTACTTCTCACTCGGTCAATAGCTTTTTGAACCCATAGTGATGTTTCAAGCGGGAGTACCCAACCTTCTTCACCCTGAATGACTCTGCCGAAGTTTTCGATCATAACCCTGTATGGATCAACAGCTTCAAATTGTTCAAGTGCATCACCTATTTGAAGCGTGCCTGCTGAATTCCACGAGGTAAAGGCTTGGTCCCCAATAAATGTAATTGTTTTTTTCTCACCGGAGATAACAAATGATTGCTTCTCTGGCATTTCAAATGAGGCCAATCCATTTGCGGTGATTGAATCGTTGATTTGCATTTGCCACTTGGTTGTTAAATCGATTCCTGTTGGTCCTAGATTTGCATTGCAATTTTCTATTTCAAAATTTGAATCTTCATTAACAAGTGCTGCAATTGCATGTAATGGATAAACACCAATATCAAATAGTGCGCCGCCTCCCATTTCAGGTGACAGGCGATAATTACCTTCGATTGATGCAGGAAACGTAAATGATGCATCGATTGAAAGTACCTGACCAATTTCACCACTCTTTACTAATTCAATTGCTCTTACCATTCGGGGGTGCCATCTTGCCCAAACAGCTTCAACTAGTAAGCGATCACAATCTTTTGCGGTCTGAATCATTAATTCAACTTCAGACGTATTCATAGCAAATGGTTTTTCACACAAAACATGCTTGCCGGCTTTTAGCGCTTTTACAGTCCATTCCCAGTGCAAATGATTTGGCAATGAAATATAAACCGCATCAATTAATGAATCGTTGATTAACGCGTCGTAACTATCATGAACTGTGATCGGGTTAAGTGCCTTTGATCGCTCTGGATCTCTGCTCGCAACTCCTTGAATTACAGTATTTTCTGCCGCATGCATGGCTGGTGCGTTCGCCGTGGTTGCTATCCAACCCGCGCCGATTAAACCCCAGCGAGTCTTTTTCACCGCAATAGCACCGGTTTTACAGGGTTTCCGTTGGCAAGTGCTGACTCTTCAGCCGCCTGCATGATCGCAACAACATCTCGTGATTGATGGGTAGTTACATTCATTGGAACCTTGTTATTTAAATACTCAACAACTGATTGGTGAAAGGAATACGGAGTAACCGAGTCATTTGAAATTACCTGCGATGAACCATCTGCGCGGTGAATTGTGAGGATTGCAGGTAGATCAGCTGGTGTTGACCCCGCTGCTGGATCCCAATTTCCGACGATCGCACCCGTTGTTCCTAGAACATAAAACTTTGGTTTGCGCGCTGCAGCAAGATCACTGTTGGTAAACACTGCGCGTGCACCATCTGCAAAAGTTATTGAAACATCTGCGTGATCAGCATTTGTCACATGGTTCCACATTCGCTTCTGATTAATTCCGGTGACAGCTGCGACTTCACCTGGCATGATTGCAAGAATCTGGTCAATAAAGTGGCTACCCCAGTCAAAGATTGCTCCGCCTGATACATCAACCATTGAATGCCAGAATGAACATGGCTCGGAATAACCACCGACAAAGCTTTCATAGGAAAACACTTCACCGATTGCACCATCATCGATTAACCTCTTCATGGTGACAAAGTCTTCATCAAAGCGGCGATTTTGGTAGACAACCAATAACAGATCTTTTGAGGCCGCTATTGCGATTAGCTCGTCGCACTCTTGCACCGTCAGCGCCATTGGCTTTTCGAGAATTACATGTAGACCGCGGTTTAATGATTCTTTTGCCCATAAATAATGGCTATTGGGTGGTGTAGAAATTACAACAAGATCAATTAATCCTGAATCAAGCATTTCTTTGGAATCGGTAAAGGTTGCAATATCAGGAGCCAAGGCTTTAGCCGCGGTTAACCGATCCGGGTTGGTGTCAGCTACTGCAGTCAGACGAAGTCCTTCGGTGGCACCTACTGCGCTGTTGTGCTGATCGCCGATCGCACCATAGGCAAGTAAGCCAACTCGAATCTCGTTTACATGTGACACTGCTATTGACCCCTTTTGATAGAAGAAAAGCCCCCGGTGTGAAAGGCACCGAGAGCTTAACTTGTGCGCGCGAAGGGATTCGAACCCCTAACCTTCTGATCCGTAGGTACCAAACGCACCGGGAAAGACACTTCGTAAGTGTCATTCACATCCTAATTATAACATCACTCGTGCCTCAGTGTCTCACCACATTTCACACTCGTGGCTGATTCGTGGCTGACTAGTTGAAGTGCACAGGATTAAGCGCATAGTCCATGCATGTTTTTGCGAATTCAATAGCAGCGCTTTTCTCTTCAATCTTCTTTAGTGGGACTAGGAACTTGTCGTCTCCCCAGACATAAGCCTTTTTTGCAGTTGGTTCAATCATGATTGAGGTTACTAGGCCACGGCCAAGTTCTTTTGAGTCACGCGGTGACCTGAATGGACGGACAGGATTAGGTCTATCGTCTGGAACCAAACAAAAAAGTGTTGGCGAGACTTCATCCTTTTCAACTTTGGTCATGACAAAGCCAGGTGGATAGCCGAAATACCAAAGACTAACCGTCTCTCCTTCTTTGTTCTTAACCATCAAATACCAAGCATTTGATGCTGCTTTCCCTTTTTGAATTTGCTTGAAATCGCTTGGTTGTAAATCGCCTACTTTTTCTGCAGTTAAATTCGTGAGTCTTAGTTGAACCATCGCCTCTTGTGTCCATTCATCCACAGCCGCTTTCCAAACGCGGTACTCACCAGAGAGGCGCAAATCGATATCTGCTTTAAAGTACTCTTCAGCAATTATAGGATCGCTTAATTCATCAATAATTCGTTCTATAGAGCGGCAAAAAACCAGAATTAGGCGAGACAAGTCTCCCGCTTCATCAGAAAATGCCAAAGCGTCTATATATCTAGATCTATCATTCTTGTTTCTTAAAATTAATGGTGGCATAAACTCGCGCGCTAATACCATGTTTGCGAGTAATCGGGCGATGCGACCATTTCCATCATCAAATGGATGGATGTGCGCAATCCATGCATGAACCGCTGCTGCCTTAATAATTGAGTCTAAAGTTTGATATCCCTTTCTAGATAAATGATTCATCCAAGTGCAAAACTCTTCCATCGCACCAGGGGTATCTGAAGGCAAGGCAGTTCTATGGGAAGCATTACCTTGGATCTCATTGGCATAGGGTTTATATATTCCTGCTCGAGGTTGCCCTTGTAAAATAATTCCGTTGAGCGTTCTAATATCAGATTCAGAAATTGGTCTATCTGTATTCACTGCAAAGTCTCTAGAGAGTTCTCTCGCTGCGTTTAAGCCAATAACATCGTAAGTGTGTCGATCGTTTTTAATTCCTTGAGTGATAGCCCACTCTACATACTGAGAAACTTCACGCTCTTGATTTTGTGTGTTATCAATAATCTGGCTGGTTACAGCCAGTGTTGGGCCAAGCCCTTCAATAGCATTACTCTCATAGACTTCTCTAGTCTTTAAGATTCTCTTCAAAGGTTTGGGTAAATTCTCTAAGTCCTTTAAATGATCTAACTT
>Ga0209400_1000675_pt1 | contig 29485 bp, 28 predicted proteins | sample M_130807_EF_Meta_FD_187313 | JGI IMG/M metagenome (GOLD analysis project Ga0209400, IMG submission 187313) | Freshwater microbial communities from Lake Montjoie, Canada to study carbon cycling - M_130807_EF_MetaG (SPAdes) (version 2) | ecosystem: Environmental > Aquatic > Freshwater > Lake... | reverse complement strand
TATTTTCGCCGAGCTAAAGGACTTCTTGATTGGCATCAATTGCCACGAGAACGTGGCAGGTGTAAAGCGCACCTGTAGCGGCAGAGTGAGCAATGTGCTTTTGATGTTTTTGCTAGTTGCACTTGAGCTAAATGGAAGAACCGACCCTATGGCAAAGGGCGGTTTAGCATTCAGAAAAATCCTAGGCAGGTCTGGTTTGAAATCCTTTAGGGCTGCTTGAATTTTTGCTGTGGGAGGCGTTGCCACGTTGATAATCGTTACAGCCTGACCGGGCGGATACAAGCTCCAACAACCAACATGCCCAGATTGCAGCAATTGCATGGTCAGATCTGGACTCAAGCCATTGGGGTAAATCAAACACTTTGGCGCTGAAGTAGTAGACCCTCCAATGACTAGTGTCAGTGAACCCTTGCTCCCATGGATTAACTGGGACTTGCTAACGCAAACACTTAGGGTGTTAGAACTGGTGATTGCTCCGACCGTTGTGGTGTTTGTGAGAAAGGCCCCTGGACAACTCAAGCCAGAGATGAGCAAAAGCGAAGTGAGGATGGGCATTATGTGAGAGTAGTAACTAAACCACTGGAATTTGGGTGCTCTCCACAGAAACAGAAAAACCCCGACCGAAGTCAGGGTTTATCTTTTTGGTTGCGGGGGCAGGATTTGAACCTACGACCTCCGGGTTATGAGCCCGGCGAGCTACCGAACTGCTCCACCCCGCGGCGAAGTTTCAGTCTAACACGATTCGGGCTACTTGCTACTGGCTGCGATAGCTGCATCAATGGCAGCCTTCAACCTGGCATCAGCCTTACCAAAGGCAGTCCAGTCACCTGCCTTCATAGCAGCATCCTTATCAACCATTGCCTGCTTGGCTGCTGCCAGTGCAGCTGCAAGCTGTTGAGCTTTTGTTTGGCCGGGGTCAACTGGAGGTGGATTATTTCCTCCGGATCCCGAGTTGCCATCAAATAGGGCATTTAGCGCTGCGTCCAAATTATCCTCAAAGGCAATCTTGTCGCCGAAGGCAACTAAAACCTTTTTGAGCAACGGGAAGGAAGTTTCGCCGGTTGATTGGATGTATACCGGTTGCACATAGAGTAATCCGCCACCAATTGGGAGCGTCAAGAGGTTTCCGTTGAGGACCTTAGTGGAACCTTGACGAAGGATGTTCAGCAGCTTAGAAACCTCACTGTCCGAATTGAAATTATTCTGGACTTGACCAGGCCCTGGAACAATTGTTGTCCTAGGTAATGTGAGTAACCGAAGTTTTCCGTAGTTAGCCGAAACCTTACCCTGAACGTTTCCAGCATCAGAATCAGCGACAAAATAACCCGTCAGGACATTTCGTGAGGACTCCCCCGTGCTCCTTGGAATAAAGGTTGAATAGATAGAGAACGAAGGCTGGGTCTGCCCTGGCGCTTGCAAAGTCAAATAATAAGGAGGCTGAATTGAACCAGTGCCCTGGCCTTGATCAACTGGATCATTTGGAGTCATCCAAGCATCTTGTTGTGAATAGAAAGCGCCAGCATCAGCAACGTGATACTGACCTAAAATCCCACGCTGCATCTTGAATAGGTCTGCTGGATATCTTACGTGACTCATCAGCGCACCAGACATCTCTGACACTGGCTTTACTGTGTTTGGGAAAATCTTCATCCAAGTTTTCAAGATTGGATCACTAGCATCCCAAGCGTAAAGCTTTACCGAGCCATCGTAAGCATCTACTGTTGCTTTTACAGAGTTGCGAATGTAGTTGATTGAACCGTCAGGAATGTTGGCTGTGGTGGAGCTGTCAGCTATTGCGCCACCCAAGCTCTCTGCTCGTGAGTATGGATAGTTAGCTGATGTTGTGTATCCGTCAACAATCCAAACAACTTTGCCATCCACAATGGCTGGATACATGTCGGTATCAAGAGTTAGATAAGGAGCTACTTCGGCAACTCGTTCACGAGGACTGCGGTTGTATAAAATTTGAGACTGATCAGTAACTGCGTCTGAAAGCAAAATCTGTTCACTCTGGAATTTCAGAGCGTATGAGAGTCGCTTGAATATGCCATCAAGCTTTGGACCTCCATTGCCCTGGAATGTTGTCATAGTTTGCTGATCAGTTGTTCCTGCTCCACCTGCAGGGTAATCCAATTCCCTATCTGATGCACCCTTTGGAGCACCGACAATTGAGTACTCTGGTGAATTCTCACCGAAGTAAACTCGTGGCTCATATTCGCCAAGAGCACCGCTAGCGGTGATACCAGCTTGAAGGAATACTGGCTGACCGTCAGTGGAACGCTTGTTTCCATAGGCAGCGACCAAACCATAACCATGTGTATAGACGATGGTGTTGTTGTACCAAGACTGCGAAGCTCCGAGTCCAGATTGGTTCAGTTCACGAACCGCCAACACGGTGTCCTGAGTCTTCCCGTTAATTGTGTAGCGGTCAACATCTAAATGATTCACAAAGTTGTAATACTGGCGATATTGTTCCAGTTGCTTGAATGATGAACTCACAAGATTCGGGTCGATAATTCTGATCTGAGCAGCGGTTTGAGCATCTTCCTTTAGAGCCCCTGCGGTAGCGGTTGTCTTGGCGTCGTAAGCAATTGTTTCCACTTTATCCAAGCCATAGGCGGCTCTTGTTGCCTCTATGTTTCGCTGAATGAACTCTGCTTCAAGTGTTCGTTCATTTGGAACCACCTGGAATGTGTGAACAATTCCGGGCCAAACACCGGCAAGCAAAATAGATGTCACCAGCATCAACGCTGAACCGAGAATGGCTAATCTCCAGCGAGCGATAACTGCAACAACGATGAAGAGAAGTGCTACCACGAATGAAATTGCTGTGAGTATCTGAGCAGCTGGAATTGCTGCATTCACATCAGAGTATGTTGCACCTGTGAACAACCCACTTGGGCTAGTCATCGTCTCGTACTGCCCTAGCCAAATGTTTGAACCGAGCAAAACCATTATCAAGGCGGCCAGAATAGAAATCTGAATTCTCGCAACTTTGCTCAACTGTGCAGTTCGACCGTTGAACTTGATTCCGCCATAAACCAAATGGAAGATGAGCGTTGGAATCAGCGAAAGGATGACCACTCCCAAGAGGTATCCAACAAGTTGAACGTAAAAAGGAAGATCAAATAGATAGAAACCAATGTCTAGTTTGAATTGTGGGTCCAACACACCCGTGTAGCTGTGGTTGATAAATGTGTAGATAGTCGCCCATTCAGAGCTTTGAGCCATTGCCAAGAAGATTGATATCACGACAGGAATAACAATCAGCAATCTACGACGTAGCCTGTCCAAGACTGTTCGATACTCGCCTAAATCTCGACCAAAGAAATCATTGCTTGTTACATAAATTGGTCTAAACCGCCACGCGACGAAGATATTTCCCCAGATTACAAGCCCAGCAAAGATTGCTGAAACCAGGAAGACATTCACCTGAGCAGTAATTTGAGTTGTAAAGACTCCCAGATAACCAAGCTGATCAAACCAGAGAACATCGGTATAAACTCCCGATGCGCTGACAAGCGCGACTGCTAAAGCCGCAACTATCGCCAAAGAGATAATCAAGGGCCTTCTTTTGTTTGCGCGGATACTGGTTGTCTGTGTCATTGTTTTCCTTTATTTTGTGCAGGTAGGAAGTTTTGTGTCGTCTCCCCCTGAAGAGATTACCTTGAGAGCAGCTAAAGAGTCCTGCAATGTTGAAACCTTTACAACGCTTAGGCCGTCAGGAATATGTCCTATGACCTCATCGCAATTTGAACTTGGAGCAAAGAACCACTTGATCCCAGCCCTGTCTGTGCCATACATCTTTTGAACAATCCCACCGATAGGTCCTATGTTTCCCTCCGGGTCAACTGTTCCAGTGCCTGCAATGTTTTTACCACCGGTTAAATCTCCCGGAGTCAATTGGTCATAGATTGCTAAAGCCAACATTTGACCACCACTTGGCCCGCCAACGTTGCCAACCTGGATGTCAATCTTGAATGGAAATTCTGGTACCGCAGAAATATAAACACCGATTCGCCAATCACCATCAACTAGCTGAGGTGTCACCTGAACAGTCATTTTCTTTGTCCCACGAATAATGTCCAAAACAACTGGTTTCTTACCTTTGGTGGCTTGAACCAAACTTTTGATTTGGTCCAAATCAGTTACAGGTTGACCTTGGATTGTTACAACCTTATCCCCTGCTTTTAGAACTTTCCCAGCGGCTCCTTTTAGATCTACAAAAGTTACCGCTTGATAACTGTCATATGGAATACCAAGGAGATTCAGTGCTGCCGCCTTGGCATTGGCCTGGGCATCAAGCATCATGACATCAGATTCTTCATTTAGTTTTTCATCGTTCCAGCCAGGAGGGTAGATGTCTGTGATTTTGAGAATCTTCTTGGACTCGTCTAGTTTGGCAAGTCCAACTTCAAACCAAGATGCACCTTTAGTTGAATTACCTTGCAAAGTTACTGTGAGCATATTTAGGGAGCCGGATGTTTTATAGCTCTGACGCCCCGAAATTGAAATGACCGGTTTCCCTGAGATCTTTGAGAACAAGTTATAGACAGGTCCTGGTTGCTCCACTAGATAAGGAGTCGGTGCAATCGTCAAGAACGCCACCCCACCAACGAGGGTGATGCTGAGTAACCAACCGATTACTCGGCTAAGTGTGCTTTTAGGTTTGCGTTCATTTTCAAAAAGTGACATTAGTAACAGCCTAAGTCAGCTTGAGGTTCGTGCAACATTGCAAACTCTCAAATTTCTATCTTGCCAACGCTAATGGCGAACACTGCCCGATCTGGCTTCAGGATTCACACGAAACGGAATACTTTATATCCATGACCGATGAAAATGGCAGTTCCAATTCAGCACCAGACCCGGAGGAAATCCGTCGCATCTGGGAGCAAATGATGAGTCAGGGTTTCGATCCTGAGGCTCTTGCTCAAGCTGCTGGCTTTGATGGCAGCCCTGAATCTCTAAAGCAACTGTTTGCAAATATTCAAGGTGCCTTTCTACTCCCGACTCCACCAGAAGATGGATCCGGAGTTAACTGGCAGGCAGCTGGAACAAAAGCGAAAGAGCTTGCAAAAGTTGGCGCATTCAGCCTCGACGATAGGGATCGTAAAAACCTCACAGATTCAATCGGCATTGCTAACCTTTGGCTTAATGAGGCAACTGGAATTTCTGAGGTTGCCATTGAACCTAAAATCTTGAGCCGTGTGCTTTGGATTGAAGACGCTCTACCTTTATTCAGAGCTCTAGCCGAGCCAGTTGCTGATCGAATGAACAGAAGCCTAGGCGAGGCCATCCAATCACAGCTTCCAGAAGAATTCGCCGAGACTCTCAAGGGCGCAAGTGACATCATGCGCTCTGCAGGTGCCATGATGTTTGCGATGCAACTAGGTCAAGCGCTGGGTCAACTCTCCCAAGAAGCAATTACAGGTACAGAGATTGGTTTGCCAATCTATTCAGAACAGCGACCAGCATTTATCTTGCAAAACCTTGCTGAATTTGTAAAAGGATTAGACCTTGGCCCAGATAGTGACCAGGTTTATATCTACATCGTCCTTCGTGAACTAGCTCACACAAGATTGTTCAAGCACTCTAAGTGGCTAAGAGAAAAAGTTGTAGCCCAAATTCGCGAATACGCATCAGGCATCTCAGTTGATACTGACCGTATGCAAGAGCTTGGTGAAGGATTTGATCCAGAGAACCCAGAAGAAATAAGAATCGCATTGGAATCCGGTGCCTTCCTCGCTGAAACCTCTGACGAACAAAAACTTGCTCTTGAGCGAATTGAAACAAACTTAGCGCTCATCGAAGGCTGGGTTGATGCAGTGACAACTGAAGCATCGAAGCGACTACCAAAAGGCGACGCGATTCGCGAAGCGGTTAGACGCAGACGAGCTACCGGTGGTCCAGCAGAGCGCACTTTCCAAACTCTTGTTGGGTTGAGTTTGCGACCTAAGCGATTACGCGAGGCGGCTGTGCTCTGGCAAAAAATCGGTGAAGCCATCGGCCCCGACAAAAGAGACGCACTCTGGGACCATCCAGACCTTATCCCAACAGATAAAGACATTGACGAACCGGATAAATTTATTGCCAAGCTCAAAGCTGACCTGGGTATAGGTGATGCGATGGATCAAGCACTAAGGGATTTACTGGACGAATAGCTGTGCAAATCTTTAGCGAAGACTCAAATAAAACTAGACAATACTTTGCATGCTCTTTCGAATCAACAAAGCAGTTCCTTTAACTTGGCGTGACCCGAATACAATTCAAATCGGATTAGGGCAGGACCGAGTCCAACTGGAAGAACTAACACTTGAACAACAGCAGATTGTCGATGCTCTATACAGCGGAGTTGTCTCCGGCCAGGAATTAGCTCTCGACTCATCAATCAACGCTTCAAAAGGTGAAACAGTAAATCTCGTAAACCGGCTAGAAGTAATGCTAGAGAAATTTACGCCTAAGCAGATCGATACTTTTGGCCCATGGCAACAACTTGCCTTTGCTGAAATCGCTCGCGCTTCATTGGATTATCAAGTCAACGGTGAGATGGTTTTGGCAGAAAGATGGCAGCGGAATATTCATCTAGACCAACTAGATAAAACTGGTTGGCTCCTTACGAGGGCTCTATTAGCCAGCGGAATTGGAACAGTACTTACTCACGATTCAGGAAAAGTGTTAGCAACAGACTTAGGCGAACTAGGTTTTCCTAGGGAAACACTTCACGGGCAACGAATAAATGTGGCTCTAACCGAGTTGAATAATTTAACGCTTGCCAATTCAGATAAACCTCGATTGTCACTACTACCCATTCCACCAAAACTAGATGTAAAACTTTCCTTTGCGGTAATTGTTGGGCATTTAGCCCTAGATCCAACCAAATATGCGAGATGGGCTAACCGTGATGTCCCACACCTAGCTATCATTTTTGAATTAGACGCTGTCGAGATAAGTCCAATAATTATGCCGGGTCTTACCGGTTGTTTGAATTGCTATCAGCAAACCAAGATCGATGAGGATAGCAGCTGGCCAATTATTGCCACCCAATTACTTGACCTGCCTAGAATGCGAGATGACAGCTCTTCTTTGCTAACAGCTTCTGGACTAGCTGCCAAACTGATTCTCAGATTTTTGGATATTGAGGCAGGGTTTCAGCTAAAAGGAGACAACTTTGATACATCTCTTGGATATCGAATCAACCAGCTTGATGGCACCATCACCAGAATGAGATACAAATTTCATTCCGAATGTTCTTGTCAGAATCCTGGCTGAACTAGAGAAATAAACCTAGATGGATTTCTAAGCCTTGAGTCAGTCAGATCCGACTTATGCCAAGTAATGTTCAAACTATCTTTAGCTCTGGTCAGAGCAACATAGAAAAGTCGTTGCTCCTCTGCAATTTGGGGATCGGTCTTGGCATAGCTAATTGGCAGATAGCCCTCATTAGCTCCAACAATAAACACCACTTTATGTTCCAAGCCTTTAGCGGCATGGATGGTGCTCAAGGTAATGCTTTCCTTGGTGGGTTCATGCTGAGACCGAGTTCGCTCTTCCAGCTCGTTAGCAAAGTTTTGCATTGTTGAACCACCAGGAAGTTCTTCAGCAATCTGAACAAATGAATTTAGTGCTTCCCAGATCTCTAGTTCGGTTCCCGTAACTTCTGGAGTGATACTTTGCCAACCAAGGGATCTTGCGATCGCTGTTACCCCTTCATACATGTCTCTCTGGTTTGGACTGGCAGCTTCTGCTCTGACTAAACGCACTGCTGACATGATTTCGGATCTATTGAAATACCTTTGCCCTCCCCTAACCTGATATTCAATTCCACCAGCGGCTAGCGCATTCTCAATAGATTCTGATTGACTGTTGATCCTATAAAGCACGGCTATTTGAGAGGCTTTGACGCCAGATCTAAGTTGCACTGCTATTTGTTCAGTGACCCAATCACACTCAGCCTCTTTTGTTTCAAAACCTCGAATCTCAGGAGCTGAACCGGTAGGCCTGATTGCTTCGAGAGATTCTAGGTTTTGATTTCCTCGAGCCCTGTTTGCCAAAGCAATAATCTCTGGGGTGGAACGATAGTTCTTTGTAAGGCTGATTCTTGTCGAATCTGGATACCTAGACTCAAAATTTTCCAAGAATGAAGCGCTTGCTCCTGTAAATGAATAGATGGTTTGATTAGGGTCACCGACAACACATAAATCAGTTCTATCCCCGAGCCAAGTATCGAGCAAATCTTGCTGCAGTGCAGAAATGTCTTGATACTCATCAACTGTGAAGAAACGATATTGCTGGTGCACATGACTTAGTGCTCTAGGCTCTGCCTTCAACATGCCTGAGCAGAGTAGTAGAACATCTTCCCAGTCAACTTGTTTGGCTTTGACCTTTGCCTTTTCATAGGCAGCTTGAATTTCATAATTTCGGATTGGAGCTAGACCTGAAATAGCTGGTCGATCAGCTATTCGATCGAGATATTCGTCCAAGGATAACAAACTGTATTTTCGCCATTCAATTTCAGCAGCCAAATCTCTGATGGTATTCGGATCTAAACGAATCTTGAGCGACTCAGCCGCAGCGCCAATAGCCCTGGCTTTTGATTCGAGGACCCGAGGTGATTCGATTCCGTAAAATTCACGCCAGAAGTATTCAACTTGAGCTAACGCTGCAGCGTGAAAAGTTTTAGCACCTACCGATTGGACTCCGAGTTGTCTAAGCCTTCCTCGAAGCTCACCGGCTGCTTTATTGGTATAGGTCAGAGCCATTACTTTATGCTCAGTGTAATCACCCCGAAGAATGCCGTAGGCAATGCGGTGAGTAATGGTTCTTGTTTTACCTGTTCCAGCTCCAGCGAGAATTACCGTAGGCCCATGAAGCGATAGCGCAGCCTCTCGCTGCTGATCATCAAGCGCTTCTAGAATGTCTTCCGCATCGAGGGCCATTAGCTACTCTTTAGTTCTGAGGCAGATTCGATACTTTCGCCCAGCCAGTTCTCGATTAGTGCCCTGGCAATAGAAATTCTGGTCGGAAGCAGAATATTCTCCGCCTCGGCTTTGAGCTGTTCACGGCTAAACCAGCGAAGCTTCGCAATCTCGATGCCATCGGGCTTGATATCCTCTGCCTTACTCTCGGGGGCAAGCTTCGCCGTGAATCCAAGCATCAGCGAATAAGGATATGGCCAAGCTTGAGAACCTTGATAAACCGGATCAATTACCAGAAGACCACTTTCTTCAAGCATCTCCCTTCGCACCGCAGATTCAAGTGACTCGGCAGCTTCAACGAATCCAGCCAATACTGACCAACGGTTATCAGCCCACGAACCTTGTGAACCCAAAAGAATTCGATCCTGATCATCAGTGATGCTAACTATTACAGCGGCATCGGTCCTTGGAAATAACTGCCTGTTTTCCTGAATGCACATTCTCGACCAACCGCCTTGAGCCATTATGGTGACAGCTCCGCAGTTAGGGCAATACTGGTGAGTCTCGTGCCAGTTGTGAATCGCTAGTGCCTGAGAGATGAGAGCTGCTTCTTCTGTCTTCAATCCAGCACCTGATTTGCGCAATTCTTTCCAGTTCGCCTCATCCGGTTCGATAGCTTGAGCTGCGTTATCTGAAAGCACTGAAAGAACAACAGCTGTTCCGATTGGTAAATCACCAAAAGTTGAAGTGGTTCTCCCTAAGTAAACGCGATACTTACCTGCTGTTGATTCTTCAGTTGAGAGCAGTCGAAGTGAACCTTCAGAAACTAGCGTTTTCCCTTTGTGCAGAACTAGGATTCTGGTCTCTGTCTCTAGCCACAACTGATCAAAAAGCTCAGCACTGTCCCTAGCTGCCCCATCTCGGTCAATCACCGCTTGGGCTAGAGGAAGGTGTAGTGGCAAACTCATCAGACTTTTCTCTTAAGGTTTTTCAATGTATGCGTGGCGATACTCAAGCAACAGGCTGTTCTTGTCTAACCTGATTTGCATGGGTAAACCTTCCTTGATTTTAGCGGCGCTTGCAGCCGATGCTCTCCCCGGTGTTCGCTTCGTATCTGCTCAAGACCTTCCTGACTACCAGCCAGAGGTAAGAACTCTTGTTCTTGGCACCGAAGATGGTCGCCAGGTCCTTCTAAAATCCCCCAGAACTGTCTCTGCAGCTACCACCATCGGAACTGAAGTAAGAGCTCTTAGAGTACTAAGACCCGTCTCGCTTCCCTTCCAGGTCTCCACTCTGCTGGGTGAGAGCTCTGCAAATGCTGAACGTAAAGTCTTTATTTTTGACTACGTATCAGGCAAAGAGGTAAACCTAGAGACACTGAAACCTGAAGATCCGATGGTTGCTGCGATAGCTCTTGCCATTGCCAAGATTCACTCCATCCCCACTTCCCTAATCTCAGATGCTGGATTGCCTGAGTATGTTCCAGCCCAGAGCGTAAGAGAGCGAGTAGCTGAATTTGATCGTGCAATGGACACTGGCAAGATCCATCGTGATTTATTGGAGCGCTGGCAGGCTGCACTTCTGGACATCAACCTCTTCCGTTACCAGCCAACTGTCGTCCATGGAAATCTGACCAGCCAATACCTGTTGACTGATGGTGACGAGATTACCGGGATAACCGACTGGTCTAATCTGTCCATCGATGACCCTGCAGTTGATTTGAGCGCTCTCTATGGTGAAGCCAGCCCCGAAGTGGCAGCAGCGATCACTCTCGCTTATGAGGGTTACCTCAGGGCCGATAAGAACCTTCGTCAAAGAGCAAACCTATACTTCGAGCTCTCTTTGGCAAGCTACCTGCTACAAACCACCGAAACTGGAACCGAAGAGGAAATCGCTGAGGCAGAGGCAATCCTGGCTAATCTGCTAGCAGATCTTCACGCAGGACTGCTACCGACACTGGCTCCAACCGAGTTTGCGGCAAGTATTCCAGAGGTGGTAACCCCAATTTCGGCGGCAGCCAGCTTTACTAGCCCAGTAGCGGTGGTCACTGAAAACCTTGAGGTTATTGACCTTGCCCAGCCTGAGAGCCCTAAGCCTGAAGAGGAACTGTTCTAAAGCGCGCTATCTGAACCACAGAATTGGCGTAATCTAGTGGTGAAAGAAAGAAGCATCATGGAAATCAGAATTGGCCTAAGAAACACTCCTAGAGAGATTGCGTTCGAATCAAAGCAGTCAGCTGCTGAGGTAGAAGCTACCGTTTCTGACAGCATCAATGCTGAATCAAAAACTCTAAAGCTAGTCGATGACAAAGGTCGAATCTTTATAGTTCCAACAGATGCTTTGGCTTACGTTGAGATCGGTGCCGAAGAGGCCCGAAGAGTTGGATTTATTGCCTAATGTTTATTGAACTTGTTTTCATTCTTATTTACGGATCGATTCTTGGCTTGATGGCTCCTTACCTCCTGCCTCAGAATGAAAGCTATGGAGTGTTACTTGCTCCTGCTATCGCACTTGTCTATGGCTTCGCATCTTGGACTATCTGCACCTGGTTTGGTCTAGCATCTAGTGATTACTGGATCTGGACAATCAGCATGATTGGAATGCCAGCTGCGATGATTATCGGTATTCAAGTGATTTCTAGAAGACGAAACAGTCACGAAACTGCCTAGGCAGTTAGACCGATAGTTTCCATTCGAGCACTGTGTGCTCCGGTTAGCTCTGAAATCAAAGGCTCTAATTTCGCATACGCTGACAAGTTGACTGCATCCTCTTCCTCAACGGTGAGGACTTTAGTTTTAGGAATGTGAGCAAGTTTTCGGTTATCGAATGCAGCCCTTAGCTCGAGCAACACATCACCCATCAGCCTTCGACCCCAGAGCGCCAGACGAGAACCGAGAACTGGATCTGCTGTTACAGCTTCCACAAGAACGCGTTTAGCAAATTTCTCGAAAGTCTTGTCTCGAAGAGCTTTCTCCACTTCCGCTTGCAATTCATCATCAAGACCTGAAGCCAAGCGGAAATAAAAGTCATCAAGCAGACCAGAAGTCAAGTAGACCTTCACAATAACTTCATACCAATCCAGCCCGGTGGTATTTGAGTGGAAGACTGCAATTCTCTCTTTGAAGGGATTCATCTGCTCTGCAGGGTCAGCACCAAGTTCAATTAGTTTTTTAGATAGCTGGCGATACTTATCAAAACTTCTCGCCGCCGCCTCAGATAGTTCTGCTTTGAAAGCTGTATTTGGTGAATACTTCAACGATGCTGTCAAAATCTCAAAGTTAGCTAGATGCAAATATGCCAGTTGACCTAAGAACGCTTTTGGTTCTGGAGTGTATGGGGTCAGATCGATTGCCTTGGTATTGCGGGCGACCTTCTCCTCAGAGCGAGGAGCAACGCTGAGCTGCTTAGCAACGCGACGTAACCGTTTAAACCATTCGAACACCGAACCATCTTAACCTGCTTATGCGCAGATAGACTTGCCCTAACAAGACAGGCGGCCAAAACTATTGGATTTTAGCGACTTAGGCATCGATGCGGACATCGTTGCAGCCCTAGCAACTAGGGGCATCACCAACCCATTCCCTATTCAAGAGCAAGCGATTCCCCTTGCACTAACTGGCCAGGATCTAATTGGCCAGGCTAAAACTGGAACTGGTAAGACCCTCGGCTTTGGGCTACCCATTCTTCAGAGGCTAGGGGCAAACCCAGAGCACGGCGCTAAAGCGCTTGTGGTGGTCCCAACTCGAGAACTAGCTATTCAGGTAGCGGAGGATTTAACTCTGGCTTCAAGTAACAGAGGAATACAAGTTGTCGCAATCTATGGCGGTAAATCGTACGAAGGGCAAGTTGCCCAGATTGATGCTGGTGCTCAACTGATTGTTGGAACTCCAGGTCGACTTATTGACTTGAGTAAACAGAAGAAATTAGATCTCTCAAAGATCGAGTGCATGGTTCTAGATGAAGCAGATGAAATGCTTGATCTTGGTTTCCTCCCTGATGTTGAAAGACTTTTTGCATTCACCCCAGCAGGACGTCAAACCATGTTGTTCTCAGCAACAATGCCAGGGCAGATTGTTTCTCTTGCCAGGAAGTATCAAAACAAGCCAGTACACATCAGAGTGAATGATCCAGATGAAGGTCACACCAAAGCTGACATCAAACAGTTCTTCTATCGAGCACACTCATTAGATAAAGATGAAGTCGTTGCAAGAATCCTTCAAGCTGAAGGCAGAGGCAAGACTGTTATCTTCACAAAGACAAAGAGACAAGCCGCAAAGGTATCCGAGGAGTTAGTCGATCGCGGATTCAAAGCAACCGCATTGCACGGGGATATGTCTCAAGAGGCGCGTGAACGTTCAATGGATGCATTCCGTTCTGGAAAGAAAGACATTCTTGTCGCAACAGAAGTTGCAGCTCGCGGAATCGACGTAGATGATGTCACCCACGTAATCAACTACACAGTCCCCGAAGATGAGAAAGCTTACCTTCACAGAACGGGAAGAACTGGTCGTGCCGGCAGAACTGGTATCGCGGTTACTTTTGTTGACTGGGAAGATTTACTTCGATGGTCAAATATTGATAAGGCCCTTGAATTAGGTGTTCCAGATCCAATCGAAACCTATTCATCCTCACCGCACCTGTTTACAGATCTTGATATCCCCGCTGGAACTAAAGGCCGAATAGCAGCGACAAAGAGACCTGCCGGTTGGAAACCAGGTGACGATGAGAAGCCAAGAGCAAACTCGAGGCCGAGTGGAAAACCTAAACCTCAGGGACAAAAGTCATCAACGCCAAAACCAGCTGACAATAAAAAACCTAGAAATCGCACTCGCACATACAAGCAGGGCGAGTAACTAAAGTTGATGGGAAAGTGTTGGAGTAGTTCCTGTTCCAGCAGCTACGATTCGCTTTAGCATTTCAGGGCTCGTCGTATAAAGACCTAGAGGATTATTTTCTTTGGTACTTAATCCGTGGTAGTCACTAGATCCTGTTGTAATAAGGGCAAACTCTTCAGCGAATTCGTCTAAAACAGTTTTGGTTTCTGGGCTTACCTCAAGGTGGCTAGTTTCCAAACCAAGCAAGCCAGCTTCTGCCATGGCAACGAAGTTCGCTCTTGGGAAAGACTCAGGTTGTTCATCTTCTGAACTAGTTCTAGCCAGGGGATGAGCAATTACAGGCACTCCTCCAGCCTTTCTGACCAAAGCAATCACGTCTAGGACAAATGGAGCTGAGTTTGGAACGTAATACTTCTCGTTGCTCTTACTCAGGATTCCAATCTGCTGATCCTTACCACTAAAGGCCTCATCAACACTTGCCACTGCACCAAGTTCAATTAGCGCTCTTGCAATGTCGGGCCTACCTAAAGTTGAATCCGTTTCAGCAATTGACTCGACCAGATCGAAGGTGAGCTCTGGGTAATCAACGGCTATCCGGTCCACAAATTTCTGCGTACGAATAATGCGACTGTTTCTATTTGCCAAAAGCAATTCTTGTAATTCTTGATTATTAGGATCTGGCAAGTAAGCAAGCAAATGCACTCCGAAGGGTTGCATTTCCCCATTTTCATCTATAGCACGGCCCTCGGTGGTTATCTCAACGCCAGGAATGAAAGATAGCCCCTTGGCAACAGCCAACTCTGCCGCTTCAGCCCAACCATCGGTGCGGTCGTGGTCGGTTAGGGCAAAGACATCCAAGCCAGAAGACTTTATTTTGGTAACTAGCTCAGCAATTGAATCTTCGCCATCGGACAGACGGGAATGAATATGCAGGTCTATCCTCATGTTTTTCCCGTTTCTCTTTACTTTGTTAAGTTATCAGTATCCACTGACCCGATAGTGGCAGAATAAAACTATGAGCAAAGACGCCGCTAAAAAACTGGCTGAACGAGGTTCAGCACGATCACACCGCCCGACTGGAACCAAGTTCGTCAAATACATTGGTTCTAACTGGAGCGCTGATTCAAACACACTCCCCAAGCAATCTAAAGTTGCACCTTTTGCAGCGCTTCGTAGAGATGCTGTTGCCAAGGCTTTCGAGGGAAAGATTATTGTTATTGAAGCTGGTCCCGAGATTGTTCGATCTAATGACACCTACTATCGTTACCGCCCACACTCTGCATTTGCCCACCTAACCGGTTGGGGTGCTGAGACTGTTCCGGAGTCAGTTCTAGTAATTGATGCTAGAGGTAAGAAGCAGAAATCTGTTCTTTACTTTAGAGAGACAGCGGGAAAGAACACTGACGAGTTTTTTGCTAACAGCCAGATTGGTGAGTTCTGGGTTGGTTCAAGACCAAACCTAAAGCAGGTCTCAGCCCTTCTAGGAATCCAAACAAAATCTCTAAAGAAACTTAAAGCAGACCTTGCCCAGCACAAGAGTAAGCATGTCTTGACTTTGGCTAAGAGCACCAAGCTTGTTGAATTTGTCAGCGAACTTAGATTGATCAAGGACAGCTACGAAATTGCAGAGATGAAGAAATCTGTGGCAGCCAGCATTAAGGGTTTTGAAGCAGTTGTGAAAAAGCTAGGTGCCGCAACTAAGCACCCAAGAGGTGAGCGCATCGTTGAGACTGCCTTCTTTGCTGAAGCAAGAGCAGAGGGCAATGACCTTGGCTACGAAACCATTGCCGCTGCTGGAGAGCACGCCTGCACCTTGCACTGGATTATCAATAACGGGCCAGTTAAGCCAGGTGAACTACTTCTTCTGGATGCAGGTGTTGAAGTTGACTCTCTATACACAGCTGATGTAACGAGGACACTTCCGATCAATGGCAAGTTCTCGAAGATTCAGAAAGAAATCTACCTCGCCGTTCTGGAAGCAGCAGATGCAGTATTTGCAATGGCAAAGCCTGGGGTGACCTACTCAGAGATGCATAAAACTGCGATGAAGGTTATTGCTCAGAAGACTTCAGACTGGGGCTTCTACAAAGGTGGCTACGAGGAATCACTAAAGCCTGAGAACCAGTGGCACCGTCGTTGGATGATTCACGGTACAGGCCACCACCTAGGTCTTGATGTTCATGACTGCGCTCAAGCAAGACGTGAAATGTATCACGACCATGTTCTAGAAGAAGGCATGATCTTCACAATCGAACCTGGTCTTTACTTCCACAAGGATGACCTGTTGGTTCCTAAGGAATTCCGTGGCATTGGTGTTCGTATCGAAGACGACGTTTTAGTTACAAAGACTGGTGTTCAGAATCTAACTGGAAAACTTCCTAGAAAGCCTGACGAGATTGAAGCTTGGATGGCAAAACTAAAAGCCTAGGCTTCTGTCTCTCCACCTTTGATAAAAGCTTGGGCGGCTTCACCGGTGAGCTCAGTTGGCACTAACACGGCATAGCTACTAGCCACCACGGCAGATGCACTGGAAAAGTTCCGCTTAGACCTGTTCAAGCTGAAACGAACAACCTGCCATAGCATTCCAACTCCAGCCCCTACAAGCAAGGCAGAACCTAAGGAGAAGATTGGTGACGCGGGCTCTGTGGTGGTTTGGCCGGAAGAACCAAACACTAGATAAACGAATAAACCAAGCCAAGATCCATTCATCGCCCCGCTGATGGCGACTTTTCCGTAATTGATTTTGGATCTAACTCTCTCGACTGTGCTCAGTCCAGTTCCAACGATGGCAATTGAAGTTGCAGGGAAATTACCCTTGAGCATACGTTCGACATAGCTAACAGCCTCTGGATATGTCTTGAAATCAGCCACTGCTGCACCATTGGGCATTCCTCCGCCAGTACCAGATGGGTGCTGAGAATTATTTATTTTTGCCATCTGACTAGTCTGCCAGAGTCAACGAGCCTCGTCTAAGGTTAAGGGGTGAGTGCACATAGAGTTTTTGTTGCCCGTTTGGCGGGCTGTGGCGTCTTTGACCCACTCGGAGATCGAGTTGGGAAGGTCATCGACGTTCTAGTGGCATACCGAAATTCGGGTGCTCCAAGAACTACCGGAATGCTCATTGAGATAACTGGCAGAAGAAGGGTCTTCGTACCAATTGCCAGAGTTACCTCGATCGCTCCTGGCCAAGTTATTACCAATGGACTTATCGACCTTCGACGCTTTACCCAACGTGGGCAAGAAGTTCGCATCATTGCTGAGATGCTAGGGCGCAAGGTCAACCTGAAAGACGGTTCTGGCCAAGCAACAATTGAAGATTTAGCCATCGAACAGAACAATCAAAAGGATTGGGTGGTCTCTGACCTCTTTGTCAGACGTCCGAAGACCTCTGCAACTCCTTTTGGTAGAGGAGCAACCCTCTTTGTGGAGTGGAACGATGTTACAGAACAACAGTCTGAAGAATCACAGAGCGCTGAACAACTGATTGCAACATACTCAGACATGCTCCCAGCCGACCTTGCAAGCGCTTTGATGGATCTTCCAGAGGACCGCATGATTGAGGTCGCAGAAGAACTTGATGATGAGCGTCTTGCTGATGTTCTTGAAGAGCTTCCTGAAGAAGAGCAGATTGAAATTGTTCAGGACCTTGATGACGAGCGTGCCGCTGAAGTTCTAGATTTGATGCAGCCCGATGACGCTGCCGACTTGATGATGAACCTACCTGAAGATCGTGCAGAGGCAATTCTTGATTTGATGGATGAAGAAGAAGCTGATGACATTCGTCGTTTGATGTCTTTCGGTGAGTTCACCGCTGGTGGCCTTATGACTACCGAGCCGGTGATTTGCTCTGCCGATGCGACCGTTGCTGAAGCTATGGCTTTAGTTCGACGTAAGGAAGTAGCACCAGCTTTGGCTGCCTCAGTCTTTGTTACATTGCCCCCGCATGAAACAACTACCGGTCGCTATCTGGGAATGGTGCATTTCCAAAAGCTGCTGCGGTATCCCCCGCATGAGCGACTTGGTGCACTGCTGGATACCGATGTTGAGCCAGTAGGTGCTGATACACACATCTCTAAGATTCACCGAACCTTAGCCAACTACAACCTGGTTGCACTTCCTGTTGTTGATAAGGAAAACAGATTGATTGGCGTTGTCACAGTTGATGACGTCCTAGACCACCTACTGCCAGAGGACTGGCGAACCGAAGATGAGAGTGAGGAAAACCATGGCTAAGTCATTAGACCGTCTTGATACTCCACTCCTCGGCAAGAGAAAGACTTTAGTTCCTCGCATCGACCGGGAGCGATTTGGTCGCGCCTCTGAAACTTTTGCTAGAGCACTTGGAACCGGTAGTTTCCTAATCGGATTAACCGTGTTCTGTGTGCTTTGGTTGATTTGGAACAGCCTAGCTCCGGAATCTGTAATCTTTGATCCGAAGACGACTAACTTCACTCTGCTAACTTTGCTGCTATCGCTTCAGGCCTCATATGCTGCTCCTCTAATCCTGCTCGCACAGAACCGTCAGGATGACCGTGACAGAGTAAAGACTGAACAGGACAGACAGCGTGCCGAGCGTAACCTTGCTGATACCGAATACCTGGCTCGAGAGGTTGTCGCTCTAAGGCTTGCAATGCAAGAAGTGGCAACAAAGGAATTTGTCAAAGATGAACTCAGAGAAATGCTTGAAGAGTTGCTATCCGAACTAAAGGCTCAAGATAAGCCTGGCCCAAAAACTGAATGAGCCAATTCAGCGCTAAAGTCAACGAAGTTCTAAGTCAAGTTATCGATCCAGAACTTAGAAGGCCAATCACTGAGCTAGGCATGGTTGGTGATGTTCAAATGACTGATTCAGGAATTTCAGTCGTTATCAAACTGACGGTTAGCCACTGCCCTGCAGCCGATCAGATTGAAGCTAATGTTTCAGCTGCACTCAGGGCCGAGTTTGGTGAAGGCTTCAGCATTTCCATGCAGGTGATGACTCACGAAGAACTTGCCAATCTAAAGGCAGCATTGCGAGGCTCTCAGGCACCTAGAACTAATCCATTCACAACCGGAACCGCTACCAGAGTATTTCTTTTTGGCTCAGGCAAAGGTGGAGTCGGCAAAAGCACCATCACTGCCAATGTTGCGGTTGAACTTGCAAGCCATGGTTATGAAGTTGGTCTTATCGATGCTGACATTTTCGGATTCAGCATTCCTGGTCAGCTCGGACTTCAAGCAAAACCCACCAGATTAGATGACATGATCCTTCCTCCAGTGATTCATGGTGTGAAGGTAATCTCTATAGGAATGTTCTTACCTGGTAATGAGCCTGTTGCTTGGCGAGGACCAATGTTGCATAAGGCTATCGAACAGTTCCTAACTGATGTCTACTGGGGGCAGTTAGATTTCCTTCTAATTGATATGCCGCCTGGCACTGGAGATGTGGCAATCTCGGTTGGACAATTACTTCCAACAGCTAAATCTATTGTCATCACAACTCCGCAACAATCAGCTGCCACAGTTGCCGAGCGCTCAGGTTCTGCTGGACTGAAAACAGGCCAAGAAATATTCGGAGTGATTGAGAATTCAAGTTACCTTTTGCAACCAGATGGTTCAAAGCTTGAAATTTATGGCTCTGGCGGTGGGCTTGAAGTTGCAAGCTCACTGGCCACACTTACCGGCAGGAAGATTAACCTGCTGGCTCAAATTCCGATAAGTCCAGCGTTGAGTGCAGCTAGCGATGCCGGCAAACCTTTGGTCCTCTCCAATCCAGAAGAGCCATCAGCTATAGCCATTAGAGAGGTGGCAAAAGCTCTTACCGAAGACAAATTACCGATGGCTTCGAGAACTTTGAACGTCAAACTAAGTTAGGCTCCGCCTAAACTTGAGGCTATGAGCGATACCTCGATAGCAACCCTGATAAAACATTTTGGTTCAACTGAATCAACATTTTCAGTTATAAATCCAAAGACTGCAAAACCAATCTATGACTTGCCTCAGCAATCTGCCGAACAGGTTGCCAGCGCTGTTGGTGCAGCAAGAGTTGCACAGGTTGCTTGGGGTAATACCCCAGCTAAGCAAAAAGCTGCCTTTCTCTATGCCTTGCATGATCTGATCCTTGCAGAACAAGACAAGTTGATGGATATCGTTCAACTTGAAACTGGTAAAGCTAGAGCACACGCATTTGAAGAAGTTGCCGGTGGTTTAGGTGCCGCTCGGTATTACGCCAAGGTTGGCCCTAAAGCGCTTAGGTCTAAGAAGACTGTTGCTGGTGTTCCAGTGCTCACTAAGACTTGGGTCAATCATGTTCCGGTTGGAGTTGTTGGAGTTATCACTCCTTGGAACTATCCACTTGCACTCTGCTTACTCGATGTATTGCCTGCACTGATGGCAGGTAATGCAGTTGTTCAGAAGTCCGATAATCAAACTACTTTGACTGCGCTTTTTTCTAGACACCTTGCAATTCGTGCAGGCCTAGATCCTGCTCTTTGGACTGTTGTTGCAGGAGATGGTGCTGTGGTTGGCAATGCTCTAACTGATAATGCTGATTACATAGCTTTTACTGGAAGTTCAAAAACTGGAGCTCAGGTAGGGGCGAGAGCTGCTGCCAGACTGATTCCATTCAGTTTGGAATTAGGTGGCAAGAACCCAATGATTATTCTTGAATCCGCGAAGTTAGACACTGCAGCTGAAACCCTAATCGGTGGTGCTTTTGGCAGCGCAGGCCAACTCTGTGTCTCAATCGAGAGAGCTTATGTTCCGAATCATCTAAAGGATCAGTTCCTCGGAATTCTCAAAGAAAAAGTTGAAAGCCTAAAGCTAGGCAGTAGCAATGACTTCTCAATTGACATAGGAACACTAACGGGGGCAAATCAGTTATCTAGAGTCCAGGGATATGTGTCAGATGCAGCTGAGAAGGGGGCAAAGATCATCACTGGCGGCCATCCACTTTCTAACCTTGGCCCCTACTATTACGCCCCAACAATTGTCACTGGCGTCACCAGCGACATGAACATGTTTGATGGTGAAGTATTTGGTCCAGTAGTTGCCGTCTATGGCTATGAAAGTGTGAAGGAAGCTATCGCTCTAGCCAATGCAACCACAGAGGGGCTGAATGCATCTGTAGTTGGTAACCAGCGCGAAGCGACCCGAGTCGCTGCTCAAATCATGGCTGGAACAGTCAACGTCAACGAAGGCTTTAGAGCTACCTTCGCTAGCCTTGATTCACCTATGGGTGGAATGAAGAGATCTGGTCACGGCAGAAGAAACGGTGTTGAAGGATTACTCAAATACACCGAAGCTCAGACCATTGGAATTCAAAAAGGTATTTTGAACTTCCCTTGGAAGGGAAATCAATACAACCGGATGGCCCCTCTTCTGAATCTCTTATCTAAGCTGTTGCGCAGATTCTAGGTAGATTCAGAATCAAAAGGTGGTTTCTCGCCTTCGGTCAAATTATGTTGTTTTCTGAGTTTGACCTGATTTAGATCTGAGTGCTTAACCGCCGGCTCATCATCTTCAAGCAATGCTTCGCGAATTATTCTTCTAGGGTCGTATTGACGTGGATCTAATTTCTTCCAGTCCAGATCTTCAAAACCTTCGCCCAACTCATCTTTCATCTGCTCTTGAGCTGAATTAGCAAGTTTTCTCATCTTCTTGATGAAGTTGGCAAAGCTCCTGGCATACTGAGGCAAGCGCTCTGGCCCCAAAATGAATACGGCGAGCACCAGCAAGATAATTATCTTTTCGCTGCTTAGTCCAAACACTCTTCTAGGTTACCTGCTCTCCAAGACATCCGCAGATATGCTCTAAATACGATCATGGTAGACAAAATATCCAGCTGGAAATACACCGAAGACTTTACCCAAGAGTCTGAAGTGATCAAGCGCGCTCGGTCCAGAGCAGACGAATTAGGCGTCGAAGCAATCACCCCATCAGTTGGCATCCAGCTAAGCATCTTGGCTAGAGCACTCTCTGCCAAAGCAATTGTTGAAGTTGGTACCGGTGCGGGAATCTCTGGCCTGTGGTTACTTTCAGCAAGTCCGAACTCTGTGCTAGCTACCATAGAGAGCGAGTCAGAGCACCAGAACTTAGCCAAACTTGCTTTTGAACAGGCTGGGATTGTAAATTCCAGGCTAAGACTGATCAATGGTCGCTCAGTAGAAGTGTTGACCAACCTAGCTGATAGTTCCTATGACTTAGTATTTCTAGACGGTGATAAAGATACCCTCGAAGAACAAATTGAACAAAGCCATCGATTATTACGCTCCGGAGGTGTGCTGGCCATCGCTCACGCGCTTTGGCGTGATCGAGTTCCTGATGGCCAACTCAGTGACGACAGCACAATCATTTATCGCAATCTGCTCGCAAAACTCTCCAAATCAGATGGCTTCATCTCAACGGTATTGCCTATTGGTGATGGGCTAATAATCGCAAGCAAGCTTTAAACAGAAAAGCCACCCGCAAACCGGGTGGCTTCAATGCTTTAAGACTTTAGCGCTTCTTGATGCCAGCGAGAACTTTCTTTAGCAGTTCGACTTCCTCATCATTGACCGAAATCGCTAAACGTCCACCGCCTTCGGCTGGAATCTTCAAAACTATTAGACCCCGAGCTTCACGCTCGGCTTCCATTGGACCGTCTCCGGTACGAGGCTTCATGGCTGCCATAGATACTCCCTTGTTGCTTGGCTTTTGCGCAGAACCTCTATTAAACCACGCCTGACTGACACTTTTAAGCCCCTATGGAAAACCTAGGTATCCATTTGGTTACTTTTAGGCTGTTAGCCAGCTTCTGAGCGCTTTCTCACAGGAGTAGATCTGGTCTATTTCAACCGCTTCATCGTCCGCATGAGCCTTATTTGGGTCCCCTGGGCCGAAGTTCACAGCTGGAATACCAAGCGCACTGAAGCGAGCCACATCGGTCCAGCCATACTTAGGAAAAGGTTCAGTGCCCGTGGCTTCAACAAAAGCTGCCGCTTCTGGAAGGTCAAGACCTGGTCTTGCCCCATCAGCAAAATCAGTCACAGTGAGTTCATAACCTGCAAAAACTTCACGCAGGTAACGCTCTGCCTCTTCATTGCTCTTACTTGGTGCATAGCGATAATTCACAGTGATGACTGCAAGATCAGGGATGACATTGGCTGCAATCCCTGAGCTCATTACCACTGCATTCAGGCTCTCCCGGTAAACCAGTCCGTCAACTTCAACTTCGAGTGGGACATAGCTAGAAAGGATACTCAGTGGCCCAGCTGCCTTGTGCAGGGCATTCTCGCCCATCCAAGATCTTGCACTGTGAGCCTTTACTCCAGAGAGCTTTATCTCAATCCGCATGGTTCCATTACAGCCACCTTCAACCCGGGCATTACTTGGTTCGCAGAGAACTGCAAAAGATCCTTCAAGTAGTTCTGGTCGGTTACGAGATATTCGACCCAAACCATTCAGCGATGAATCAACTTCTTCATGGTCGTAAAAGACCCAGGTGATATCCACATTAGGTTCGGTAATTTCAGCTGCAAGCTTTAGTTGCACTGCAACTCCAGCTTTCATGTCAACTGTTCCCCTGCCGAACAGGACATGAGATCGTTCAAGGCTAACCAACTTCGTTGGTAGGTTATTTGCAACCGGAACAGTATCGATGTGCCCGGCTATCACTACACGTTTCTGCCTAGCTAGATTTGTTCTCGCAATGATGGCATCGCCATCTCTAATGACTTCAAGGTGAGGATAAGACTTTAGAGCAGATTCTATGGAATCAGCGATTTCCTTCTCATTGCCAGAGACGGACTCAATGTCACATAAGACTCTGGTTAATTCAACTACATCAGATTTAAGGTCAAGATTTACTGGCACTAACCCAGCCTACAAGTAACCTTGAAGGTGATGAATAATTCCGCAAACAATCATGCTTGGGGCATGGGACTAGCCACCATTGCAGGCGATGGCACCATCCTAGACACCTACTACCCGAAGCCTTCACTAGGTCAAGCCCCCAACTCTGATGCTATTTATCTCATGGATAAAGATTTCGATGCACTTATTGGTAAAGACCCGAGAAGAAACGTTGAAACAAAAGCAGTTAGAACTGAGATTGAGCTTTCTGCCCCAGTGTCATCAACCCCGGATGCATACCTAAGACTGCATCTGCTTTCCCACCTGCAGGTCCTACCCAACACAATAAGTCTTGAGAACCTGATGGCGCACTTACCTATAGTTGCCTTCACATCTATTGGAGCCATGGCTGTTTCAGACTACGAAAGATTACTCCCGACACTTATGCGCCAAGGTGTCACGGTGCATTCGATAGATAAATTCCCAAGACTAGTTGACTACGTCGTGCCGAAAGGTGTTCGAATCGCAGATGCTAACCGAGTGCGCTTAGGCGCATACCTCTCTCCTGGCACCACAGTCATGCATGAGGGTTTTGTGAACTTCAATGCAGGAACTCTGGGCATCGCCATGGTTGAAGGAAGAATTGCTCAGGGAGTGGTTGTCGGTAATGGATCAGATATCGGTGGTGGTGCATCAATCATGGGTACGCTCTCCGGTGGCGGTAGAGAAAGAGTCAAGATTGGCGAACGTGCTCTGCTAGGAGCTAACTCTGGTATCGGTATTTCTCTAGGCGATGATTCTGTTGTTGAAGCAGGGCTCTACGTGACAGCCGGTACCAAGGTAACCATCGTAGACGGAGCAGAAGAGAGAACAGCCAAAGCTCTCGAACTTAGTGGACAGTCAAACCTCTTGTTTAGAAGAAACTCTGTAACAGGCAGAGTAGAAGTATTACCAAGGACAGGTGTTGGCATAACCCTAAATGCAGCACTGCACACTGGCAAATAGCAGAGCACTAACCTCTTATTGAGTCCCAACCATTTTGCTGTAATTCGATTCCATCGAGAGTTACTAGATGATCAGTTTGCTCAACTACTAGACCAATTGGTTTGAATTCTCGAGGGATAACTACTCCTTCAGGAAAAGTTGCCAGTAGTGAATGATCTTCTCCACCGAATCTAACCCAATCAGATGCACTCACTGCTAAACGCATTGCTGCTTGCTCTACCCCAGCTTCAAAACCCTGCAAATCTTTGCTGTTGATTTGAATGCTTACACCAGATGCCTTAGCGATGCGATGAGCATCCCTAGCTAAACCATCGGAGATATCCAACATCGATGTTGCTCCTGCTAAAGATGCTGCAACACCTGAGGCAACTGGTGGCTGAGGTCGTAATTGGATAGCAACAAGGTCATCAAATGCACTTTTAGCATCGGTGTCTGATTGCAGCAGTGCTAGTCCTGCAGCAGCTCTACCTAGAGTTCCAGCAACAGCTAGAACATCTCCAACTTTTGCTCCAGATCTAAGAACTGGCTCTCTGCCGTCTAGATCACCATGTGCTGTTACTGAAACAAAAACCAGATCCGAGTTTGCGATATCTCCTCCGACAACTTCAGCACCTGGCGCTAATTCAGTAATTGCAGCGTTAAGGCCATCGGCGAACGCTTCTAGCCAGGAAATGTTTGTCGTGCTAGGTAACGCAATAGCAACCACCAGTGCAGTCGGTCTTGCACCCATGGCAGCCACATCAGAAACATTGGTGGCAATGGCTTTGTAACCGAGGTCAAAACCAGTCGACCACTCTAATTTGAAATCATGATTCTCAATCATGGTGTCGGTGGTCACCACAAATTTGCCATCAGGTGCTCTGACTACAGCGGCATCATCACCGGGACCAACTAGGGTGTATTCACCTTGAATTAGACGACCAATGGTTCTCCTTAGGGATTCGGACTCCCCTAGATTGGCTAAAGTGCTCTCTTGACTCACATCTCAAAGGTAGCCTGTTTATGATGAAGTTTCTAATTAGGTCAGTAATTCTCCTTCTCTGCATTCCAGCTCTTAGCAGTTGCTCTGCAACGGTTGTGCTTAGCCCGGCAGACGATGCTAATAATCCCTCCTGTGCGAAAGTGATTGTTCGTCTCCCTCAAGAAACTGATGGGTTAGCTAAACGCTCGACCAACTCCCAGAGCACTGCCGCTTTTGGAACACCAGTTGCGGTAACTTTGCGCTGTGGGTTGAAGCCAGTCCTGGTAAGTGCACTACCTTGCATAACAGCCGGTGGAGTGGACTGGATTGTCGACGAATCAAACAAACCTAAATACACCTTCATCAGCTTCGGTAGAACACCAGCAACTGAAATAACTGTGGACTCGAGAAAAGCTTCTGGAGCGACTGTTCTGGAAGATTTAGGTCAGGCAGTCCAGTTCACTCCAAGTACTAAAAAGTGCTTAGGTTAGTTGCGCTCAAATGCTAACTGGATAAGTTCATCAATCAAATCTGGATAACTTAGCCCAGATGCCTGCCAGCATTTTGGATACATCGAAATCGGAGTGAACCCTGGCATCAAATTCAGTTCATTCACAAAGAAACCGTCTTCAGTCAAGAAGAAATCCGCTCTTGCTAACCCAAAGCAACCCAGAGCGTTGAATGCTCTTCTTGCTAAAGCTTGCATCTGCGCTAACTGCTCTGGAGATAACTCTGCCGGACAAATCAGTTCAGCCGCATCCCCATCACGATACTTGGCATCAAAGTCATAAAACTCGCGGGTCTTCACAACAATCTCGCCAGCAACAGAAACCTTAGGTGCACCGCCAGCACGAGCGGAGAGAACAGCACATTCAACTTCTCTACCAACTAAGCCTTTTTCAACTGTTACTTTGCTGTCTTCGTTGAACGCTATTTCTAAAGCATTAGCAAAATCAGCCATGCTTTTGACTTTAGAAACTCCAACTGATGAACCCGCTCTCGCCGGCTTCACAAATAGCGGCAGTGACCCTAGGTTCTTAACATTCTCTAGAACAGTCTCTGGATCTGATAACCACTTCTCTTTGTGAATAACAACGTGAGGGGTCACCGGTAACCCTGCCGCGATAAATAATGATTTGGAGAATTCTTTATCGATTCCCGCTGCTGATGCAAATACTCCATTACCCACGTATGGTAAGTCAAGCAGTTCTAGAAATCCCTGCATGGTGCCATCTTCACCATTAGGTCCATGCAATACCGGGAAAACTACATCAATTTCACCTAGCGAATGGATTGAACCATCAGCTTTTGAATACTTTAGTTCTTTATTGCCTCTGGTCGGCCAAATAATGCTTTCGCCATTGAAGAAAACCTCAGGAAGTTCAGCTTCGGTTAGTGCCCAATGATTCACATCATCAACTGCCGGAACAAACTGACCAGATCTTGTAATACCTACCGGAACTACTTCGTATTTAGTTCTGTCGATTGCGGAAAGAACACCACTTGCCGTAGCACAAGAGATCGAGTGCTCGCTAGAAGCTCCTCCGAATAACAGAACTACACGCTGCATTACTCGGCCTCGGGAATGTCATTACCGCGAGTAAGCGAAGGACCAATGTCCTTAGGGCTCATCTTTCCTTCAATAACTAGGTGAACCTGCTCAACGATGGGCATCTCAACGCCCTTCTGAGCAGCTAGCTTCAGAATTGGAGCAACTGAAGTCAATCCCTCAGCGGTCTGAGACAACCGCTTTAGAACTTCACGCTTTGAATAACCCTTACCAAGCATTTCACCGGCTTTGTGGTTACGAGACAGTGGAGATTCTGAAGTTGCAATCAAGTCGCCAAGACCAGCAAGACCAACCATGGTCTTCTTCTTAGCGCCAAAGGCTTGAGCAAACCTTGAGATTTCAGCCAAACCTCTGGTCATGATCGAAGCCTTAGTGTTTTGACCGTAGCCAACACCGTTGACGATACCGATGGCAACAGCAATAAGGTTCTTCAGAATTCCACCGAACTCAGTTCCAATCACATCTTTATTGGTAAAAGTAATGAAGTAGTGATTGGTAGCAGCTACTGCTACCAGCTGAGCGTTTTCCGCTGATGTGCAGGCAGCAACACAGGCAGCTGGTTGCTCTGATGCAATCTCAAGAGACAGGTTAGGGCCTGAAACAACACAGATTTGATCTTCTGAAAAGCCAAGAACATCTTTGATGACTTCACTCATGCGCAATCCAGTTCCCTGCTCAACACCTTTCATTAGGGAAACGATGATGGCATCTGGTTCAATGTGCTTTCCCCATTCCTGGAGGTTCTCTCGAAGAGTCTGTGATGGCACTGCAATGTATACCTGCTTTGCACTTTTGAGAACTTCTTCAACATTGCTGGATGCAACAAGCGCCTCTGGGAGGTTAATACCGGGCATGTAATCACCGTTGCGGTGAGAAGAATTTATCTCTTCGGTAAGTTCTTCTCTCCTAGACCAAAGTGTCACGTCATTGCCAGCATCAACTAATACTTTGGCAAAGGTGGTTCCCCAAGAACCTGCACCGATTACTGCTATCTGAGTCATTTGTTTTTCCTCACAACAATCTTCTTGCCTTTGACTTTTGCATTAGCTGGAAGTGGGCCTAAACCCGCTGCAGCACGTCTTTCATTCTCTGCTTTTAGAATAAGGAACTTCTTGAAATTACCGTGTTCTGGTAATCCGTGTTCACTTGGCACAAATCGCTTGGTCGGTGCATTCTCACCTCGTAAACCTTCAACAAGTTTGGTAATTTCAACCATCAACTCATCGCTGATGGCCACCATCTCTTCAACACCTAACTTCTTGCCATCATATTTACTCAGGTCTAGTGGCTTTCCGATAACCATGTTCACGGTGTGCCAAGGCTTAGGGAAAATTTTGGAAGAGTATGTGTCCATGACTACTTCAGTCCCCCACTGTGCCATCGGCACAATTGGAACACCGGTCTCTAGCGCTAGACGGATGGCTCCTGTCCTTGCTCGCATTGGCCATTGGTTAGGTTCACGAGTCAGCGATCCTTCAGGAAAAATACCAATTACATGCCCTGCACGAAGAACTTTATACGCGGATTCCATTGGGTCTGAATTGCCTCGACCACTTCTAAAAACCGGTATCTGACCGCACGCCAGCAATACTGGGCCAACAATCGGCGTCTTGAAAAGACCTTCCTTAGCCAGGAAGTGCGGTGCTCTACCTAATTTGAAGAACATCATGAACGCAACAGCTAATGCGTCCACTGTAGTTACGTGATTAGCAGCTAAGACATAGCCAGTGTCTTTAGGAAGGTTTTCCTTGCCGGTAACCTTCACCCGGTAAAGCAATCTCACCCAAGGCCAGAGCAACCACGCTAAAGTCCTAATCTGCCAAGTTATCTCAACACCAGGGCGAAGCTCTGGCATCTTGATCTGTTCAGAAGATTTCTTAGCCATCGTTATTCCGAATAACTAAAGTCAGCGCCAAGAGCTTTCAACTTGTCTAGGAAGTGTTCGTAACCACGAGAGATTAGTTGCACGTTGCTTACATTAGATGTTCCTTCAGCAGCAAGAGCTGCCACCATGTGGCTAAAGCCACCACGAAGATCTGGAACTCTAATGTCAGCGCCATGAAGTTTGGTAGGACCGGATATAACAGCTGAGTGGTAGAAGTTACGTTGACCAAATCGGCATGGGTTTCCACCAAGGCATTCACGATAGATCTGAATCTGAGCACCCATCTGAACCAGTGCCTCAGTAAAGCCAAATCTGTTCTCATAAACGGTCTCGTGAACGATAGACAAACCAGTTGCTTGAGTTAGAGCAACAACCAGTGGCTGCTGCCAATCAGTCATAAAACCTGGGTGCACATCGGTTTCAATAACTACTGGCTGTAATTGACCACCAGGGTGCTTGAATCTAATTCCCTCATCTTCAATCTCGAATGCTCCCCCGATTTTT
>Ga0209400_1000674_pt1 | contig 29535 bp, 18 predicted proteins | sample M_130807_EF_Meta_FD_187313 | JGI IMG/M metagenome (GOLD analysis project Ga0209400, IMG submission 187313) | Freshwater microbial communities from Lake Montjoie, Canada to study carbon cycling - M_130807_EF_MetaG (SPAdes) (version 2) | ecosystem: Environmental > Aquatic > Freshwater > Lake... | reverse complement strand
AGTTGGTCCTGGTTTGCCGTCAATAGCCTTACGAACAGCGTTAACTAGTTCCATCAGCTTGGCTACTCCAACGTTGAACTTGAAGTTCTCAATGTTCACACTGAAATCTCTTAGGAATGAGTGGGTAGCTTTTCTGAGTTCTTTATCTCCAGTTGAGTAATCAACTCCCACTGCAACATCAACATCGTTAGCTAGTCTCCAGCAGCGAGCAAGGAACTTACCTGAACCAGAAGGTGAAACATCAGCCCAGTCAATGTCATCCTCTGGAGGACCAGCAAAAGCCATAGTCAAACGAATAGCATCCGCACCATGCTCATCTAACTGGTCGCCTAGTTTTACTAGGTTGCCTCTTGATTTACTCATGGCTGAACCATTCATAAGAACCATGCCCTGATTCAATAACTTGGTGAAAGGCTCTGAGAAATCAACATAGCCAAGATCTTGCAAGACCTTGGTGAAGAAACGTGCATAGAGAAGGTGCAGGATGGCGTGAGTAACTCCACCGACATACTGATCAACAGGAGCCCACTCACGTGCTTCCTCTTTACTAAAGGCTTCAGTCTCACTGTTTGGAGATAGGTAGCGAAGGAAGTACCAGGAAGAGTCAACGAAGGTGTCCATGGTGTCTGTATCGCGCTTAGCAGGAGCACCACAGCTAGGACAAGGAACATTCACCCAATCATCTGCTCCACCTAGAGGAGATGTTCCCTTAGGAGCTAGATCTAGTCCTTCAGCAGATGGAAGTTCGATAGGTAGCTGATCCTGAGGAACAGGAACTTCGCCACATGCATCACAGTGCACGATAGGAATAGGTGTTCCCCAGTAACGTTGACGAGAGATTAGCCAGTCACGCAATCTAAAGTTTTTAGCAGCTTTTCCTCTGCCTTCTTTTTCTAAGATTCCAACCATCTTTGAAATAGCTTCACTCTTAGACAAACCGTTCAAGATGTCAGAGTTCACAAGAACACCTTCACCAACGGTAGCTATACCTGTCTCAGCTGCAGCCGCTTCGCCAGTGTCAACAACAGCCTTTACAGGAAGACCTAGTGTTCTAGCAAAATCTAGATCTCTTTGATCGTGAGCAGGAACAGCCATGATGGCACCGGTTCCATAGTCAGCCAGAACATAATCAGAAATCCAAATTGGGATTGTTTCACCATTAGCTGGGTTGATTGCTACTCGACCTGAATCTAAACCGGTCTTAGGTCTATCGGTAGCTAGACGCTCGATGTCATTCGACTTCTTGACTTCATCTAAGTAGTTCTGGAAAGCCATGCGAACTTCAGGTGTTGAACCTGAAACAAGTTCGGCAGCTAGATCGCTATCAACAGCCACCACCATAAATGTTGCACCATACAAAGTATCTGGACGTGTGGTGTAGACAGTTATTGGTTCAGTTCTTCCTTCAACCTTGAAATCAACTTCTGCTCCATAGCTACGACCAATCCAATTCTTTTGCATTGAAAGAACCTTTGAAGGCCAGTTACCTTCAAGTAATAAAAGATCATCAAGCAAACGGTCTGCATAGTCGGTTACCTTGAAGAACCATTGAGTAAGTGCCTTCTTAGTAACTAGTGAGTCACATCTCTCACAAGCTCCCCCAACAACTTGCTCGTTAGCTAGAACTGTCTGACATGAAGGACACCAGTTGACCATAGAGTTCTTGCGATAGGCCAAACCTTTTTTGTAGAACTCTAAGAACAACCACTGGTTCCAGCGATAGTAAATAGGGTCACAGGTTCTAATTATTCTGTCCCAGTCAAAAGAGCAGGCATACCTTCTCATTGAAGCTTTGTGAATCTCAATGTTGTCGTAAGTCCAAGCACGAGGATCAAGGTTTCGCTTGATCGCAGCATTCTCAGCTGGAAGACCAAAAGCATCCCAACCAATTGGATGCATAACGTTGTATCCCTTTTGAATCCAATACCTAGCAATAACATCACCTAGGGCATAAGCCTCAGCGTGACCCATGTGTAAATCACCTGAAGGGTAAGGGAACATGTCCAAGACATACTTCTTAGGACGGTTATCCCCTTTATTACCTGAAGCAAATGGACGAAGCTCATCCCAGACCGGCAGCCACTTCTCTTGGATAGCGAAGACGTCAGGCCCAGTTGGCTCGTTACGGATCTCGTTCATGGTCTCAATTCAGGTTTTACTCAGGTTCTAGGCTACCAAACCAATATTTATCTAGGCTTCAACCCCAAGGGCAGATAACAAAGCCTTAGCCTTGAGCTTGGTTTCCTCTAGTTCAGCATTAGCATCTGAATCTATGGTGATCCCCCCACCGATACCTAGAGTTGCCTTGCCATCTTCAAAGACCAAAGTTCTGATGGTCATACCTAGGTCTGCTGCACCTTTGTATGTGATGTATCCAAAGGTTCCGCTGTATAGACCTCGTGGACCATTCTCTAAACCTCCAAGAATCTCCAAGGCTCTAATCTTTGGAGCTCCAGTCATTGAACCTGCTGGGAAGCAGGCATCAATGGCATCAAACACATCTAGTTCTGGCTTAAGCCTTGCTTGAACAGTACTAACCAACTGGTGAACCGACGCGTAGCTCTCAACATCAAACAATTTAGAAACAATCACATCAGTTGGCTCAGAAACTCTACCTAAATCGTTTCTCATAAGATCAACAATCATCAGATTCTCTGCGCGCTCTTTTTCATTAGTTCTAAGCTCTTCAATCAGACGAGTATCTTCTGCCTCATCACTTGATCTCTTTCGAGTTCCCTTGATTGGTTTACTGCTTACTAAACCTGATTCTTCAACTCTTAGAAACTGCTCTGGTGAACAGCTCACTAAAACTGTTTCTCCCATCTTCAAATAACTTAGATAAGGAGCAGGATTCGCTCTGCGAAGTTCTAAGAAGACAGCTAAAGGATTACTTTTGGTTTCAACAGTCAACTGGTTAGTAAGACAAAGTTGGTAGGCATCGCCTTTTGCGATGCTCTCTTTAGCTCCCTCAATTAGTTCTAGATACTGTTCATCGCTATGTCTTGAATTAATAGATGAAGGAGCGACTATCTTGTGCTTGGCTCGATAGGCAACTCCTTGACCACCCATGAGAGCAAGTCTTAGTAAGGCTGAATCTCTAAAATCAATGAAGTCTTGCTCTGTTGCAAATACACCTAGGAAGTAAGCAACAGATGCATTGTGATCAAAAACTATTGCTCTATCAACGAGTAAGAACAGCGCATCACCCTCATAGCTATAAGCACCAACCACCCCAGGCCTAAAGTCAAAAGGAAGCTCTAAGTCGTTTTCAATTGAACTTGCCAGTGTCCCTAAAACCTCAACTAGTTCGTCAGCAGATACCACTCGGTTTGCAGCACCCATAACACTGAAGCGATTATTGAGGTTGTGTTCTCTGTCTAATAGGAAGGCATGGCTGTCATTGCCGTGCAAGGTGATGAAAACATCAGGCATGTTTAGTCGGCTAGGCAATGCAGAGCAGAATAGACGCATTTCTCCCTAACTCCAAGACAGGTTCATCCTATGTCAGAAAGAAGTTGAAGCAATGTTACCTATTCTGTGCTCAGTGCCTAATTGAACATAACTGAGTTGGACAACAAAGTGAGCTTTGTATAGCCAGCCTTAGAGCCAGTTACCCTGACTGATATCTGCTTCCCTCTATCTGAACTTAGCAACTGATACGAAGAGAAATTCGCTTCTTCTATTGGAACTCCGTCTCTCAACCATTGATATTCGAATTTGGTGTTAGACATCCAAGTGCCGCTTTTCGCTTTCAAGACTTTACCCGGCTGCATAACACCAGAGATGCTTGGATTTGCACTTGCAACAGCTATAGCTGGAGCGACTAAATACTCCTGAGAGTGAGATACAGCGCTTACGAAACCTTTCTTGCTAAATGTCGACACAACTTTGAAGCGGTGACCAACATCAGAACTCTTTAGTGTGTAACTGGAACTACCCACAGGCATCGCAATACCGTCTCTGTACCACTTAGATGTGACTTTGACCCCAGAGATGGCAGGAACGTTTGCTGACAAAGAGCCACCCATTACCGGAATGCCAGACATCGAAATGTCTGGTGCCTCTAAGATTCCCTCTGAGATTGTCACGTGCGGACTTGTGCTCACAATTTTGCCTGAACCTTGACCAATAATTGTGGCAACTACTGATATCTTCTTGCCAAGATCCTGGATCTGTGGGAAGTAGGTGTTGGAAGTAGCTCCCTTAACAGTTCTTCCGTTGCTGAACCATTGGTAAGTTACTGTCGCTTGTCCAAGATTTGATGGGCCAGCCGTGAGAACTGCTCCAACCCTAGGGTTTCCAGATATCGAGGCAGCAAGGGATTCTTCTGCAACAAAGAACGATCTGCTCTCTACAGAAACTCTCTGGTAACCCGCTTTAGATCCAGAAACTCGGACTGAAATTTGATGTCCGGTATCTGAAGATGTGAGTCTGTATGAGGACGCATTGGCCTCAGAAATCTCAGCTCCGTCACGTAACCATGCATAAGTAAACTCAACGCCACTGTCCCATGATCCAGTCCTCACAGAAAGCAATTGATTTGTCTTGTAAACACCTTGAATGTCAGGCTTTGGCGTGTTTGTTAGAGCACGAACGACAGCGCCTCCATCCACCACCCAGCCGTCAGGCATGACCGTTGGCTGCCCAACAATACCCGAGGATGTTACTCCCTCAAGTGTGGCTCCAGCCAAAATAGCACCCGAGAGCTTTACTCGTGAAAGATTCGCATTATTCAAATTTGCGCCAGCTAGATTCACTCCATAGAGAACTGCGTCAGAAAGATCAAATCCCGATAGATCCAAGGAGTTGAAATTAGCGCCAGAGAGAACTGCTCCAGGACCTACAAGGTGGTTGTTTAGAACACTCCAGCCAGTTGGAGTTTTAGGCTTGTAAAAGAAAACTAATCCGCCGCTCTTGACACCCTGAAGAGTTGCGTTTGTAAAGTTCACCGCATCGACCTTTGCATTTAGAAGGACGGCGTTGCTCAAATCCGCATTAGTGAAGTTCGAGCCGTCTAGATGACTTCTCTCAAATTTAGCATTGGATAGCAGTGCGTCTTTGAAGTTTGCTCTTCCTAAATAGGACCCGGTCAAATTGACTCCCTCAAGATTTAGACCAGAAAGATTTGCCTGATTGATTTCAGCGAATGGGCCAAGCAGGTAACCCCCTCTAAGCATCCAACTGTTAGGCATAATTGCTTCTCCAGCCACATTTGAGCTCCGAATTGCACTAGCTAAAATCGCTGTCGAAAGATTGGTTGATTCCATGCTTGCGCCGGTGAAATTAGCATCTCCTATTACTGCTCGACTAAAGATGGAGTCATTCAAGTTTGCTCCAGCGAAGGAACTATGAAAGAGACGGGTGTAGGTGAAATTTGCAGAGGATGCGTCTGCTGAATTCAAATTGGAGTAGTTCAAGTCTGCTCCAGTGAAATTCGCACCAACCAATGAAGTCTCTCTAAAATTAGCTCCCTTCAGAATGGCGCCTTGAAAATTAGCTCCGGCTAAATTTGCCCCGCGAAGATTGGCTCTGGTTAAGTCGACTCTGCTGAGGTCAGCGCCAGAAAAATCCACGCCAGCCAAATTTGCTCCTGGAACAATTAGATAGCCATTTAGTGAGGGAAATCTACTGTTGCCCTGCAAAGGCGACCCCGATATGTTAGCTAACGTCGAACCTCTGAATGAAGTTCTGTCTAGAAGAGTTCCCTCCATGACAGTGTTGCTTAAATCACATTTTTCGAAAATCGCCCCAGTCAAATTAGCCCCCGATAAGTTAGTTCCGACAAATGATGTATTGCGAAAAATTGCTCCAGTTAGATCTGCATTAGTCAAGTTAGCTCCGCTAAAGTTTGATCTCTGGTGAGTGGATTTCGTCAAATCTGAATTACTCAAGTTTGCGCCGCTAAAGTTTGACCTATTACTGTTGGCTTGAAGAAATTTTGACTCTGAAAGGTTTGTGGAAATAAATTTGGTGTAGTTAATCCAAGATCCACTGAACTGCGCATTTCTTGCTGTGGCATTTGAGAAATCAAATTGCTGCACATTTGAATCAATAAATTTTATTCCGCTTGCGTTCGACGAAGTGAAGTTCGGGTGATACAGACCAACACGTGACAAGTTCGTGTTTTCGAGCGTCGCTCTATAGAAATTTGGGTAAAGGAAATATGCTGACTGCCTGTTGCTGAAATCCTGATCAGAAAGGTTGCAGTAGCTCAAATCAGCGGAATAAATCCAACCCTGCTGCTGATACAAAGCATCGCAATTGCTAGCATTTGCCGCTGAAGGCAAACTCAGCAGTGATGCAATCGTGACTGAGATTGCTAAAGAAATCTTTGTTAATGAACTTTTCATTGAGTTTCTGCCTTTACAAGATCTGAGAGGTTCTTCCTTGAACTATATGGCAGAGAGCTAGGAAACACCGTTGTCATTCGGTAACGAATTCATCACGAAGACTGAGACACGAAATAGAGCCCTTTAGGGACTCTTACAGCAATAATTACCTGTATGGAGTCATGGCTATTTACCCAGCAAGGTTTCGTCCCGACTCAGAGAAACTCCAAACTCCTTGTTGCCGATTCTTTCCTACTAGTTGACGGTCAAGTGCGTTCAATTGACAAACACCTTGATAGATTTCGTTTTTCCGTAGCTTTGAAGCATCCTGCTCTGGAACAGGAAGCAGCGACATTCTTCCAAGCTGCACTTGAAATGCTTCCTAAATCGGGAACCTGGTTCCCTAGGTTAGCTCTATCAAGTGTTGAACCGGACAGTTTCGTTCTCACTTTGAGGAAAGCGCCTGAGATCACCGACACTGTCATTCTTTGGACCTACCCTGAACCAGATCCAAGACAAGATCTAAGCGTCAAGGGACCTGAGCTTGAACTGGGTGCTGTAATGCGTGAGCAAGCTGTCACTCAAGGGGCAGATGAGGCCATACTCCTTAGCAAAGATGGCTTCATATCTGAGGGTTCACTTAGCTCTTTAGTTTGGTGGGAGGGCGAAACACTTGTTGCTCCCAGTGATGAAATCCCATGGTTGGAATCTGTCACACGACAAGAAGTCTTTGAGGTAGCTCAATCCTTAGGAATTATTACACAAACCAAGAAAGCTAAACCAGAAGACCTCATCGGCAAAGAGGTCTGGTTACTCTCCTCACTCCAAGGCATTCGAGTAGTGAAGAGCTGGCTTGGAGTAAGCGATAACTTTGCGGAAGGACACCATGTGTCCCTGTTTGAGAAGAGGCTGAAACTTCTCGAGAGTCACCTGCCCTAGGGCTTTACCTCTGCCAAGATTAGAGCATGACTGATTTCATTGATTGGCTAAATACCAGCGTTCAAACGCTTGACCCGTTATGGCGCAACATCATTGCTGGTTTTGCCATCATGCTTGAAACCAGCATCTTTATTGGTCTTATCATTCCTGGAGACACGGTTGTACTAGCAGCTGGAACCATGATTCAAGACTGGGGCGACTACACCTGGCTATTCATTGCTGTGTTACTAGGTTCCTTTGCTGGTGAATCTCTTGGCTTCTGGGTTGGCAGAGTCTTTGGAGCAAGGATTAGATCCAGCAAACTTGGTCAAAAGATTTCACCTAAGACTTGGCACAAAGCAGACACCTTCGTTGAATCCAAAGGTGGCCTAGCAATTGCGATGTCTAGATTCTTACCTGTACTGCACTCAGTAGTTCCAGTAACAGCCGGTATGACCAAGATGACATACCGAACCTTTATTACTTGGACTGCAGGGGCATGTGCAGTCTGGGCAGGTATTTACCTAGGTATTGGTTGGTTTGCTAGAGGTGCATCAGAAGCTGTCAACCAATTCAAGTTCGGTGGTGCAGTACTAATTGGAATCATCGTTCTATTCCTAGTGGTAGTCACACTAGTAAAGAAACGTCTAGACAAATCAGCTAACGCAATGATTGAAGATGCAGAAAAGGCTAAAGAACGAGCAGCCAAGCTTCGCGAAGCAGAGATGAAAAGACCTAACGCTTAATGTGCGGTAGAACAGTTGTTGCCAGATCTATAGGCGAACTAGTTACCTTATTTGATGTGGACGATGTTATTGGTGAACAACCAGGTATTACCTACAACAACCCACCATCACTTCCAGCATCAATCATTGTTGACCGAGTTCTCAAAGAGAACGAAGGTGAACATGCTGGGGAACTTAGACGACAAATACATTCAGCAAGATGGGGTCTAGTTCCTAAGAACTCCCAAGGCCCAGCGAACACTCCCCTGCATAACAATGCACGCATTGAAACAGTTCTTCAGAAACCAACCTTTAGAAACGCTGTTCTAAGACAGCACTGTGTAATGCCAGTCTCCGGTTACTACGAATGGCAAATCAAAGAAGATGGCTCTAAGCAACCTTTCTATATCAACGCAGGTGACCAAGGCATGCTAGCCCTTGCAGGCATCTATGACTGGTGGCTAGATCCAACAAAGAAACCAGATGACCCTTCAAGATGGCTTCTATCCTTTGCAATTCTTACTAAAGACGCAGCAGAGCCTCTAGCTCCAATCCACGAGCGAAACCCAATCCTCCTCTCATCTTCCTCAATGGCTGAATGGCTAGACCCAGACAACCTAGAAGACCCTGAGAGCACAACGCAAGATCTTCTCAATGAACTAGCGAACGAGTCAGATGAAATTGCGGGGCAGGTTGAGTTCTGGCCAGTTGGTGTTGAGGTTGGGAATGTTAGAAACAATATCCAATCCCTCATAAAAAGCCATTTAGAGAATGACAAGGATTGAACAGACCTACAAATTCCCTAACTTCATAGGGTCCCAAATTAGCCTGGCGATGTAGGAGTAAAGATCGCTTCGCTCATCTATCGCACTTCTGCTAAATTCAAGCTCTGCATAAGGTTTGAAAGGCAACTCGAATTCCTTTACAAGGTTCTTGAAATTTGGATTGTTTTCATAAGTTTGAAAATACAAAGATTGCGCCAGAAGATTTTGCCCATAATAGTGCTTTAGCTTTTTGGAGTACTCTAAGGCCCCGAATGATGCGTTAAAGCTTTTAGGAAGAAGCAGAAGATCACCAACTTTGTTACGGTGTTCCAGGAACTCGTATTCGCCAGAGAATTCAGACACATGTCTTTCGAACTTGTTGGCCCAGATGTGTTCTACTTCGAATCTATCTTTTTGCTTTTTATCAAAGTACTTGTTCGATTTTTCTGATTCAAGAAAAGAAGTCATCCTCGCAAGAATGTAGTAGATGTCGCTCTTGTTTGTTTTAGTCAAGCGTAGATTGACGATTGACGCAATTTTCTCAGGCTGTTCGCTCGCCCTATCAGTCAAAATCGCAGAGATCTGGTCGATGGTTTTACCTCGCAAATCTTTCGCCAACTGAAACATAGGACGATACATTGGCGAGTACCCAAAGTTCTTGTACTCAACCATTCTTCTCGAGATCATGATGTCGATGTAAGCGGCCACAAGGTTGGCTTTTCGTTTGAAAACCTCGGGAGAATCAGTGACGTCAATAGATGCTAGTATCACCATGTTCTGAAGGGTGAAATCGTTGAAGTGGTTATAGAAAACGTGTTCCAATCCCTCTGTTATCTTTTCACTCGCCATTGCTAGCGTTGAATAACGATTTGAGAAGATAGCTAAATCTTGGTTTACAAAATCAACAAAGTCTTGGCTCTTGACCAAACCGATGCTTTCAGATTTATCTCTCACCCACTTGTGGAAAGTTGTGGCAATTTCTTCGAAGTCTTTAGCTCCGGCAGATTTTTTTGTGTCTCGCACTGTTTCGGCGTATTTAGCTCTCAATAAGTTCTTCATGAAATCGGAGTCGCCGTTTTTCACCAGGTCTCTCAGGCTCTGCACATTTGCACGCCAAAGTTTGTTAGCGCTTTCAATCTCCAAGGGACTGCCTATACGGGACAAAATATAACTCTTCAACATGTCCATGTTGCTTAGCTGCAATCCTCGATCGTTCATGCTTTCAAAGATTTCTAGAGCCATGTCCTTATCTGTTGTCCCGATTTCGACGAGAATTACCCTGTGGCGCAGCCAGTCACAGAAGTATGGCAATGCATCACCTAATATCTCAGATGGAAAGAGCTCCTGAATATCTTGAAATCTATCCCACAAAATCTTCGATGATTCATCTAGGTTTTCGGGAATAGTCTCGGACGCCGACTTTATAGCAGTCATGACGGCTTCTCTATCTTCAACGTTGATTGTGAATTTGCTTTTACCGAAGTGCTCCGAGTAAACCATGTTAGTCAGCGCAGTCTTTGACTCGCCATCCTCTAACTCCTTTGCCAGAAATATCATCAGCAGGCTCAGCGAGGTGAGACGTTGTTGCCCGTCCACGAGAAAGCGAACTGAGTCCTTAGAAAAAGTCACGACTGGACCGAGAAAGTAGGGCCTGTAAGTCGCCACTTCGTCTCGACTGTGCTTAGAGTCGAAGTCATTTAGGAATGTGCGAGTCAAGTCCTGAACTAGTTCCTCGATGTTTTGCCTGATCCATGAGTACTCGCGTTGGTAATACTCAATGGAATAGCTTCGTGACATAAACATTTCTTGAACAGACCTCGCTGTTCCATCGATCAGTTTCAGATCCTGCGAACTCATAACGCCCCTTCTTTACCTATTCTCGGTTTCAAGCCACTGTTCAGTGAGAGCTTCAGCCTGCTGAATAATCAGTTCAGCTGCCTCTTTTTGAAAGTCCGGTGGGTAGCCATAGCGGTCGAGTATGTCCCGAACCATCACTCTAAGAGCAGCTTGAGTGCTCTCTCTAACAGACCAGTCAACCCGAACATTGGCCTTCACTTCTTTTGTTAGTTCAAGAGCAAGCTTGACCAAATCTTCATGCTTCATCTTTCTAACGGCTTCTTCGTTGGACTCCAAGGCGTCGTAGAACGCAATTTCCTGTTCATTCAGTCCATCGGGATTGCCTTTTGCAATCTCATCGTTGAGCCGCTTTGCAAGTGCAATCAATTCTTCGATCAACTGGGCTGTTTCTATAGAACGGTTTCGATAGCGAGCAAGGGCTCCTTCCAGGAGTTCGCTGTACTTCAGATTCTTGACAATGTTGGACTTGAATCGTGACTTGATGTCGGTCTCAATCAATCTCTTGAGCGCTTCAGCTGCAAGGTTGCGCTCTTTCATTGACTTTATCTGGTTCAAGAACTCCTCTGACAATAAGCCAATGTTCGGCTTGTCTAAGCCTGCGGCTTCGAACACATCGATAACTCCCTGAGGGACGATGCCATTAGAGAGAGCTTGCCGGATAATTGCTTCACGGTCTGGCTGGAATTCAGATGGCTTATCCGAAGGCTGGTGTGCGTTCAAGATAGTTCTCGCCGCCTGGAAGAGAGCCACTTCTTCGCGATGCTTGATTGCTTCAGGCTTGCTATTGACAAGAGCGTAGGACCTAGATAAAGCGGTTGAAGCATCGCTGAATCTCTTCACCCCATCTTCAAGGCCTAGGACGAAATCAGCTATCTTTGCAATTGCCTCAACTGGATTATTTGAGAAATCAGAGTAATCGCAGCCAGTAAGCATGTCCTGACAGATACTTAACTTCTCGTTGAACACAGCTATTGCAGTATCAATGTCCAATACTGGAGCGACCTTCTTCCCAGTTTGGGTGTAGTCACGCATTGCTTCTTTCAAATCTGTTCCAATTCCGATGTAGTCAACAATCAAGCCACCCGGCTTATTTTTGAATACACGGTTGACTCTTGCTATAGCCTGCATCAAATTGGCCCCACGCATAGGTTTATCCACATACATAGTTGCGCAAGGCTGGCTGTCATAGCCAACTAGCCACATGTCCCTGACAATAACAATCTTCAAAGGATCAGTTGGGTCTTTAAACCTTTGTTCCAGGTCCTTTTTCTGAGGCTGGGTGTAAGCGTGAGGGCGCAACTTCTCGTCATCTGAAGCGGAAGAGTGGAAAACAATCTTGATGACACCTTCACGGTGGTTAGTCGAATGCCATTGCGGTCTTAGCTTGATCATCTCGTTGTATAAGTCAACACATATGTTTCGGCTCATTCCAACAACCATCGCCTTTGAGTCTTCAAGTTCGGGCGATTTCAAGCGATTCTCAAAATGTTCCACAAAGTCTTTAGCTATTTGCTCTAGACGAGGCTGGCTTCCAACAATCGCCTCTAAAGCAGCCCACTTTTGTTTGAGCGAAGCTTGAAGATTGTCTTCTTCATCTTCGACAAGCCCCTCAGCAAGCAAATCAAGCTCATCCTTGGCCTCATCTGGAAGATCGATTTTGACAAGACGATTCTCATAATAGATAGGTACTGTTGCGCCATCTTCTATTGCAGTAGCAAAATCGTAGACGTCAATTTCGTCACCAAACACTTGACGGGTATCTTTGTCAACCTTTGAAATAGGAGTTCCTGTGAAAGCGATAAACGTGGCGTTAGGCAATGCGTCTCTCAGGTGCTGGGCATAACCCACCTTGAAAGAGTCTGTTTTCCTATCGATTTTCGCGGAAAACCCATACTGGGATCTATGCGCCTCATCGGTCAAAACAAATACATTTGTGCGATCAGTTAAAGCTGGGAATTTACTTTCATCCTCATCCAGTGCAAACTTCTGAATGGTTGTGAAAATAACTCCACCTGATGGCCTAGCGGCAATCATCTTTCGCAGTTCTTCTCTAGAAGAAGCTTTGACAGGAGTGTCTCTCATAAGTGACTTAGCTGACACGAAGGTATCGAATAGTTGCCCATCCAAGTCATTCCTATCGGTTACAACAATGACGGTTGGGTTTTGCAGCTCAAGACTAGTTACTAAAATTCCTGTCAGGCAAGACATTTCAAAAGACTTACCAGCACCTTGGGTGTGCCACATCAATCCGCCACGGCGGTCACCGTTGACCCCAGAAGCTTGAACTGCTCTTTGATATGCCTTCTGCACGGCGTAGTACTGGTGATACCCCGGCATCATCTTGTACGTCGAACGTTCAGTTACAAACACCGTGTAATTCTTGATTAGGTTTACTACTGTGTCCTTGGCGTAGAGTCCATGAATCAGCGTCTTGGTGTGTAAGAACTGACCATATGGATCACGTTCAATTCCATCCACAGAGCGCCACATCATGAAGCGCTCACGATTAGCTGTCAAACTTCCCACTCGAGCGTCAACGCCATCAGCAATAACCAGTGATGAGTTGTAATAAAACAGTCTCGAAATCTGCTCCTTGTAAGTTTGGAGCTGATTGTATGCCTGCCAGATATCAGCATCTTTATCTGCAGGATTCTTAAGTTCAATAACGCTTATAGGCAAACCGTTAAGGTAAATAACGACATCAGGTCTTCTAGCCCCAGCCTTGGCATCAACTTCTACCGATAGCTGATTGACTGCTAAAAACTCATTCTTTGTTGGATCATTGAAATCGATCAGCCAAACGCGTCTAACAGACTCTTCCCCATGAGTATCTCTAACGTTTTCAGGAATTCCCTCAGTAAACCAGGACTGAATAAGCTGATTCGCTTTTATTACATCCATTTCCCCTGGTGAGTCTAATTTCTGCACTACCCGCCGAACAACATCTATGGGTAACCCTGGATTTATTCTCTTGATGGCAGCTTCAAGTCTTTCGGGAAGTAGTACTTGCCTAGCGCTTTCCCTTTCAGGTCGATCACCATCAAAAGCTATGTCTGGCCCGTAAACGACTTCATAGCCAATCTCAGAAAGCCACCCAAGAACTGTCTTCTCATAGGCATCTTCATTTATCTTTACCATCAGGACTCCAGCATCTCGTCAGGGATTTGTAACTCGCCAGAGATTAAGCGAGGAATAAGGGAATCTCTGATTGAGGACAAATATTCATTTTCCTTGATGAGGGACTGACCATACTCAAGCAAAGGCAACACTAAGTCATTGAATTTAGAAACCAACGACAGCGGTGGCTGCACGTAAGGGAAATTCTCAAAACTATTTGACCAAGTTGCGTATGGGATTGTAGTTCCCTGAGAATGACTTGTCGCATACTCAATGGCTCGATCCTGAAAAATTGTAAATAAAGCAAAACAAAGGCTCTCGCTGATTTTTGTCCTTAGAACGAATGTTGTTGTCCTAGTGGTCCCACTAAATGGGGCTAATGCAACCTTGTGAAAATAAGGTCTCATAGCTCCGAATAGTATGTCCATTTTCTGAAATCTGACCAAGCTGGTCTGTGCAAGCTCTCCAGTCAGAGACTTGTTCAAGAATATCGATTTGGAAGAGATTTGATCAATAGGCACGTAGGGGACTGCCGAAGTCTCATTGCTTGGCTTAATAGTTTTTTTATTTAGTGTGAGTAAGCGATTTATGGAATAGACACCCCAGTCTTTAGGTATCAGCCCAAGCTCTGATTCCATTATCGAATCGGGGAATAAATCGGCAATTGAAGAGTCCATTCCGAATGGCTTTTGTCCTGCCATTTTGGCTCTCACGGGGTCAAAATCAATGAACCAGGATTTAAAGATTGTCAGCGAAATTTTTTCTAGGGTTTCGGCTATGGCGGAGTTAGCTAGTATTTTTTCATCAAAGGATGATAAATATTTGCCTATAGCGACACGCTCGCCTCTACTCGGCACCTGACAGGCAATTTCTAGAATCTCTAACGGTGAGACATTCGGTTGGGCACTACCGCCTGCTAAGTCAATTATTGACTTCTTCAAGAAGCGAAGAAGATAAAAGACATAATCTTCTTCTTCAGGATCGTGCGCCTTGACCCAGCCAACTCTTTGATTTATTAGACCTGACTGCCCTTCACGAATGCGCCCAATTTCCCCCACGCCTGCGCCTGTAAGAGCAATTAACGTATTTCCAACCTCTCCATACCATCCGGCTGCCCTACTTGCGGTTTCTGAATTTACATAAGAACAACCGTTCAGATCCACAAATCCATCTTGCACATTTTTAATTTTTATAACTGGTGTACCGGATTCGACCCACTCAGAACCTCTAAACGGGTAGCCGGACTTCAGATTTATTAAATCTCTAAGGGCACTAACCTTGTTGTCGATCGCCATGACCTAAACCTCTAAGTTGATTAAGAATTTCAGCTTCGAGTCTATGAGATTCTGATATTTGCTTGGACAACTGTGATTCCAATTTCAGAATTGTAGCCGCAAAATCTTCGGGACTCTCTTTCTCAATCTCTTCAGTTCCTATGTATCTACCAGGAGATAGAGAGTCACTGTTGTTGAAAATTTCATCTCTATTGACGGATCTGCAGAACCCATCAACATCCTCATAATCACCAGAGCACCAGTTGTCAAATGTGTTGGAAATCTTTTTGATTTCTTCATCGCTGAACTCGATTTGAGTTTTTGATATTGGAGTTCCAAGCTTTCTTGCATCAATGAAAAGGACTTGGTTTGAACGGTTTGCTTTTCTCTTGGATTTGTCTTTGTTGAAGAACCAAAGACATGAAGGAATAGTTACGTTGAAGAATAGCTGACCAGGCATATCGATGATGCACTCAATCAGGTCATCGTCAAGGAATCCTTTGCGGATTAGATCATCTCCACCTTGAGAAGATGTGAGAGTTCCTCTAGGCATAACAATTCCAGCTCTACCCTTGGGGGCTAGATGGTATACAGCGTGGCTCATCCATGCGTAGTTAGCTGGACGCTCTCTTGGAACTCCATACTTCTTCCACCTTGGGTCGTTTAGTAGTTGTTCTTTTGGATAGTCAGCATTTTGACCGAAAGGAGGGTTCATCATGATGAAGTCGAAACGAAGATCTGGGAATTGGTTCTCTAGGAATGTGTCTCCATGAGTCTTACCCAAGTTAAAGTCAATGCCTCGAATAGCAAGGTTCATCGCACATAATCTTCGAGTTGTTGGGTTGCTTTCCTGGCCGTAGATTGCGATGTTTCCTAATTTGCCACCATGAGCTTCAACAAACTTCTCTGACTGAACGAACATTCCTCCAGATCCACAGGCTGGGTCATAGACTCGACCAGATGTTGGCTGAAGGATTTCTACAATTGTCCTAACAATTGATGGGGTTGTATAGAACTGACCAGCCATCTTGCCTTCGTTAGCGGCAAACCTGCCAAGGAAATACTCGTAAACCTGGCCAAGAATGTCTGCATTAGCTCTGCGTTCTTTGCTAAAGGAAATGCTTCCGATTAGGTCAACAACTGCGCCTAAATCAGCTGGTGATAACTTTGCGTTCGCATAGGAACGCTCAACAATTCCATGAAGTTTATTGTTTTCTTTTTCGATGTCAAACAGTGCCTGATCAATTTGTTCAGCAATTGTTGCCTGCTTGGCATTGTTTTGGATCAGCTTCCAACGAGACTGTTCAGGAACCCAGAATACGTTCACCTGAGTGTATCGGTCAAGTTCTTTGAGAGCGACTTCTCTTCTTTTCTCATCCGGCTTATAGTTCTTAGATTTAGGGTCGCTGAATTCAGCTTCAAGTTCTGTGTAACGTTCTTCGAATGAGTCTGATACATACTTGAGGAACACTAGACCTAGAACTATGTGCTTGTATTCACCTGCGTCCAAACTTTTTCTAAGCTTGTTTGCCGCATCCCAAAGCTTTGATAGTTCCTCGTTACTTAGTGCCATTTTGCCCTCATCTAAGCCTTAGTTTCAAAGCCTGTTCAAGTTGGCCTGAGCCAACCTAGTTTGTGAACTAAAAGTGCCTTTTTACTCACTTCTAGGTCAAATTTTCCCAGCGTGGAGAATTCTCCATACGGGGATATCCTATGCACCGCTAAGGACATATAGAGTGATTGCTGGAAATGAATAGCTTTCAAGCCCCCAACTTGCAATGTCAGACCAAACCTATAAACTCTAGTATCCGAACATATGTTCGGGACTGTTGTTAGGGTGATATATGGGTCGTATAGACGAAGCTGTGGCTGTTTTAGTCGATCAGGAGGGTGCTCCTACCCTCTTTAGATGGAGAGAAAAGGACTACCAGGTCAGTTCTAGACCAGTTAAATGGTTCGCTAGAACTGAATGGTGGGTGGGCGAAAGAGCACATAGAGGCATAGGTTCAGGAGTCCTAGAAGTAGAGATGTGGCGCTTCCTCGCTACAGGAGATGGAACAAAGACATCCTTTGAACTACTTCATAACACCGATGGCAATAGCTGGAAGTTGCTTAGGCGATTTGAGTAGATAGTCGATTCCTCGATAGGGCAACAAACTTTATGAAGCGAAGCCTAACTTTCTAGTTCGTCCGTCTGATGCCCTTCTAGCTCTAAAACTCCCTCATTAAGCAAGTCAGGCTGCATTGCTTCCCGAATGGATTTCACTCTAGAGAATAGGTGCTTTTGCAAATCTCGGATTTCCGAGTTCACTTCACGCCCAAGTGTCTCAATAGTTGCAGTCTTTTTTGCCATCTGTGTAATTGTCTCTATTTGAGTCAATGCATCATCAATAAGCAAGTTAACCGCTGCAACTGTATCCGCTTTTAGCTCTCCGGCTGCTATCTGTGTGTTGGTCTTCAACATTTGATACACGAGAAAAAGAATTTCAGGATTGTCAATTTCAGGATTGTACGCAAGTATCCAGGTCAAACGATCGACCATAAGGACTCTGCTGCCGTTTGGCATGTCGTCCATATTCTTACAAAGCCCTAGAAATGCAATCGCACCTCTATTTGCCTTGCAGTCCTCGGCGTTTCTAAGCCAACTTTTATCTGTTTTGCCAGTCGCAGAAAGAGCCAATTTTGTATTTTTGGCTTCAGCAACAATTCGCCCGATAAGTCTCTCGCCTTGTTTGATTTCAACAACCCCATCGCCTGAAAATCTTCTCTTTATGAACCCTTCTTGGCCTCCGGTAGCTGTGCAAGAATCCCCAGCTAGACCCGCAACCTTCTGTAAGGCGAAGATGACAGAATCTTCGTATGGGAGGCCACTCTTTGCTGTATTTTCCAGCGCGTCTGCGACAGCTGAATCAAGCGAAAGCTCTTCTTTAACCAATCTAAATTCAGCCGAAAGCACGTCAATGTTGTTGCTTAGTGCTCGCAACGGCGATTCTGGATCAGTTGGGTCAAGCATTTTGGCAATTCTTGCACTTTGCAAAGAAGAAACAGTGGTTAGCGCCTCGACCAGTTTTGTTGCCATTTCTTCAACCTGCGCCTTTATTCCTGCCCTAATAGGAGATTTTTCGTTGCCTGTCATTTCAGATAGCTTAAATTCGAAGTCTTTCAAGAGGGCTTTGACATTTTTGGACATAGTCCCTTCTTCGCCAGATACCTCTTGAATGATTTGAGTCATAGAGTTTTCAAGCGTCTGAGAAACAGTTTTCATGTCATTCTTGGTTCGAGAAATCTCATCTGTAAGAGCTTCTACCCCAATTGACACTCCTGTGGCTAATAGAGCCTTCACTCCAATGGCAATAGCGTTATCAAGATAATCTGTTAAGTCCCTCCCCTCAGCTTCTGCAGCCTGGATGGCTGCTACGACCTGAGGATCTGAGGTTTCGAAGTTATGAACTTTCAAAATGCCGTTTTCGATGATTATTGTCTGTTGAGTCAACTCAATTTTCCTTTCGTCATAGCTCTTGTATTGAAATGCAAAGTCTTGTTGGGTTATTATGTTGCCTTTCAGAAACAGTATAGGCGTCGTTTTGCCTCTACGTAGGGCCAACTGAACTCATTCTGTTGCTCTTCCGATTTTCTGAATTATTGTAAGGATTTAGGATTCGAATTGGCTCTGGGTACCGAAACGCCTGAATAAACACAGGCAATCCTGAACCAAAAACTACAGACCTCTAAAAGCGCACCCGGCCACACCAACTTGAGGTCTTCCTTGGTGAGTGTGGCCGATATTTCAACCACTGATTTCGAACGTTACTCGAGTTAAAGGAGTCCTCTCGCAAATCAACAGAAGTTGCCTCCAGTAATCTATCCGGTGAGAACTCTACGAGCCCTTTTGGTAGAGACATTATCAGAGACCTGTTTTCTAGTAGATGAAAAACCATCCATCTATTGTGAAGATCTTTACCCTCAACAAGGAAAGAGTGAAGTCTAGTGATGGAAGTATTCGAGGATTCACCTCGAGCCTTACTTACAACTGCCTCGAATTTGGATTCAATTTCTAAGGAACGTTTATCAAAAGCCAAATTGTTTTCGATGTCATTTTTTGCTATCCCTGTGAATAGACAAATTTCCACGTCAGAAAGTGCAAGTAATTCCTCAAGAGGCACGAATTGATTGTTTAGGAGCATTCCTGCACCCCATTTATCAAAAATTTCAACCTTAGAGGAGATTCTTGCAAAAGGTAGAATTGCTCTCCTCATGTACTCAATAGAGGAATCTCCAGTTTTGCTGCCTCTCGACCTGGCTATGGAAATTTCTTCCAAGGTCCTAATGTTCTCATCATCGTCAAGAGTCGAAATAGTCTCGTCTGTTACTCCAACAATCAAATCAGGCACTGCTCGACCTCCTCGACCCCAAAGAGAATTTTCTATAAACCCAATGATCAAGTCCTTTGACCTATCAGATAACGAACTGAGATGAGCTATACGGTTTTCTTTAGGTTTTCCATCTGAAAGAAGAATTACTTTTCCTCTAATCGCTGCAATAGCTTTACCAAGTGAGTTGGCCTGCAAGTCGATAAACCACTCGGTCGGATTATTGGAAGCATCAACCAAAGCTCTCATCAGATTAGGTCTTCAAATCTCAAAGAGCTAAACGAGTTAGGCATGGGCATGATGAAATCGCCGTTTTCGTCCAGAGGCAGGGCAAAGGCGAAGTTCCCCTCCCCTTTGGGCGAATCGGGAGATTCCGGGGTTTGATCAACATAGATAACCTGAACGCTGTTCGGGTCTAAGCTTCCTTCTCGGATTCTCTTTTGAACTCGGAGAAGCATCGCCTCTGAATGCGTCTCAAGCAAAATAGTTCGTCGTGATTCAGTGTTTTGAATAAAGGTGATGAATAGATCTACTAAGTTTGCTTGCATTTTTGGGTGCAAATGCAATTCAGGTTGTTCAATCATAAGAGTCTGCTGCTTTAGAGCAGATGCCCTGGAAACTAATTCAAGAATAGGAAGGATTTGACTCAACCCAACTCCAACATCTTGAAAAGTAACAGGGGTTCCTGTTCGCGTGTCAGTAAGGATCTGTGACTTGAGTGACCCCAAAAAGCGCGCATTCCCTAAGTAAGACTCAATCGGACTTAACCGATATCGGCCATCTGTCAGATCAAAAAGCCAATTTGAAACTTCGTTTTCCAAAGGCTCAAACAGAATTTCAGGGTTTTCGTCGTCCAAGGCAGTTATTGACCCAGCGTCGTAAGTCAATCTTTTTGCGATTTCTCGCAGTGGTCCGATGTGGCGAGTACCTCTGAGGTGTCTTTGAACCTTGAATTGTTGATAGGACAAAAGCTGAGAGAGGTTCTGAGCAATGATTGAATCCCTTGAAGATGCAAGAGAAATCCTAATGAAATTGTCGCTTAAATCAAAGTCCAGATCATCAGTAAGTTCGTCGATATACTCAACTTCTTCTTCGAATTTGGATTTGAAACTTCCATGAATTGCTTCATTATTGCCCGGTATAGCATCCCTCACATCGGGTAATCGCTCGTCCTCAACCAATGCTGCGTCTGCCGACGGGATGACCTTCCTTATCAAAGAGATGAGAGTTTCGATATTCTCAATTGTCAGGTCGTATTTCAAACTCATTTTGTCGCTGGTAACCACCTGCTCGATCAAGTTAAGTTTTAGTTCTACAGGCTTATCGAAACCAGAGAATTTGAACGATATTCCAAGAGCTGAAATCGGTTTTTTTATTGACACCTCCCAAGAACTACTTATGTGTTCGACCACTTCATCAAGATTGATCAATGTCTTAGCCCTTGGCGCTGAGTCGCGGTTTCTGAGCAATCTCCTCGTAGCCGCAGCTTCTATATCGGGCTCACAATCAAGACCTAACTCGATTGTGAAACTTGATTTTTCCTCGTGCTTGAAAACCACGTTTGCAAAACTAGCTAAAGAAACCTCGCTGCCTTCATACTCGAAGCCAATTTTCCTAGAACTGATTTGGGGCATCGTACCCAGAGACTGTTTTGCTAATAGAAGGCTTCTTATTATTGAGCTCTTTCCTGATGCATTTGGTCCAAAAATCAACGTAAGAGGCCTAATTGGTATCTCAGTCCTGTTCGAGAAACCTTGGAATCTTGTCAAACAAAGGGTTGTAAACATAATCACCTTAAATTGTTCTGCTTTTGTTGCATGATGGGAATATACACCCAGTCGCGGACATGCATGCGTCTTTGCCCTAGCGCCACACATCTGCGACCTTTCACCCTCGAACATGTAATGAAATGTGGAGCTAGGTCCATAAAAAGGGTCTCAACTACGAAGGTGTGGCTGTTTTATTGGCTAAGGGTAGCGCTCCTGCACGGTAGGTGAAAGGAAAGGCCTATCAGGTTAGCGCTAGGTCGGTTAGATGGCTTGCTAAGGCTGAATGATAGAGGGACGAATAGCCCAGGGATGCCTAGTTCCGGCCGCTGTTTAAGAAGAAATGGAGCAATTCGCCTTTAGGGTGAAAATTCTGCAATAACATTTTATTTTCTTCACAGCTCTACTTACGCTCGTTGGCTGTTATGAAGAAGGTTTTCGTAATAAACGCTGAATTGGTAATCTTTCAATACTCCCAAAATTCAAGTGCGAAGCGAAAAAGAAAGTTAGGTCCAGGTGAACCAGAGCGACTCTAGATCCCAAAGAGAGCAATTTTTAGATTTTTTATACCTCCTCAGACAAAGCAATTTTCCATTCCCACTACCAACCGAGAGTCGCCAAATCGATGAGGATTATGATGTAATTGTTGACTTTGAAAATCTCTTAAACGCTGAATCGCACACAGATGAACTTGAAGATAGTTACTCCAACTGGCTGAATCAATTCGATGAATTGGAGGTTGCGGACTGGGTTTCAAAAAATCCGGATGGCCTTGAAGCTCTAGCTTGGTATCAATCCATCTCTTTCTATCAAGAAAATGCTGGAATACACCTAACAGAAAGGGGTATCGGATTTTATGGCGCTCTCATACGACGAGAATTACTAAATTCGTCAGGATTGAACCAGCAACTAAACCGCCGAGCAATAGTTGCTGCAATTGAGGTTCTTTTAGCCCACGAACTTTTCCACCACCAAGTTGAGTGGTTTTGTTTAACGCTTGGTAACAGTTTTCTTTTCCCCAATACCAATCCGTATGTTGAATACTTCGAAAAACTGTATAAACCTTCAAGAAAGCCCATATCCGACGATTTACTTGAAGAATCTCTAGCTTCAGCAGCAATGATAAGAAATTTATCTACAAAGTCCCTGGAAGTCAATTTTTCTAAACAAGAAATCTCTAAAATCAGAAGGGCAATACGAGCAAACATACCACTTAAGCCCCCTGGTTACCGAAAAGGAATTAGGTTCCTAAGCCCTACAAGTTTCAAAGGAGGGAAGGTTAGCCTAGCGGCAAGCATATTTCATTTACGCTTAGTAAACACAAATCACATAAATGCTTTGCCCACATTCGGAATTAGTTTAGGGGAATGGGGCCCTTACTTTAGAAACACATGGACTCTTGAAATTGCTAAAAACTCTGGAGTTAAGAACCAAAGCGTACCCCCTTTTGCTCTGAGCCTCCCATCGAAAAAGGTAAAATCTCTTCTCAAATCTGAAGGCTACTCGCCAACAGATCTTGGAAAAGGTTCCCATGTAGTCTGGCAAGCTGATGGAAAACCAAGCATTACGCTGCCAAGCCGAAGAGACTATGAGGGATACGATGCGATGAAGAACGTAGCAAATGCGCTCGGTCTAAAAAACCTAAGAGAGCTGGAAAACAGGATAAAATCAACCTAGAAATCTCTCAGTCATCACTAGCAACTAGTTACTACTTTTCAAGATATCCAAGCGATACGGCAGCCTCAATTTCTCTGTCTTCACCGATGATGAAAAGTCGAGCCTTAGCGCGAGAAACACCCTCATAGAACCTCCTAGACCAGTCTCTGCCTTCAAAATTTTCATTCAAATAAAGCACTACGACATCTGACTCTTGCCCTTTAAAACCGGAAATCGTATGAATTGGAGCAAATTTACGCTTGAGAGATTCCACATGAGTCCGAATATTCTTTCTAACTAAGCCAAAATCCCTCATCACCAAAACTGCTATTTGGTCAAGGGTTACCCCATCCAACATAATTGCTTGAACTGTTTCTCTTAACTTAATCATTGCGTCTTCAAGACCGCTAGACACTATGAAGCTGACGCTGAGTTCATCAAAATCAGATATAGACTCAGCGCTTACGGGGACAATAGAACTATAGGTATTCTGAATAGCAAAAGTGTTTCTGCAATTCTTTGAAAGGACGAGGAGCTGAGCTTCGAATGGAAGTTTCCAATTTCTGTAGAAACTCTGTTTAGGATCGAAGAAAATTAAAAATGGCGACTCATCTGGATGAATCAATAATAACGAAAGGTCTTTTAATATCTCTGGGCGCATTTCTTGTGCTTCGTCCAAAATAATTGCATCGAATTTGGACTTCAGTAAAGGCATACAAAGTTCGAAGTCTCTAGCTAGGCGCCAAGCTTTTCTTTGATTGCCTTTCTTTTTGGGAAGGTCTATTTCGGTACTATTCCATTGGGCTTCTTCTCGGATTTTCGAAACTAAGTTGTTTACATCTATAGTTACCACTCCAGGGCCTATATCGCTGAATTGCAGAATTGAAGCGCCTCGATGTTTGAGGTTTTCTTGAACTATTTCAACCATTCGTTGTGTTCCAGATATAAATAGGACTTTTCCACTTTGGGAAAACCGAGCAGCCTGCTCCATTGCTAGCAGCGTCTTGCCTGTTCCGGCTGGACCGGTAATCCCCAGACGGGGATTCGAACTAAGTGACCTTAGCACTTTTATTTGCTCTTGCGTAAGTTGCAGCATTCTCGATGATTCAATTTCCTGCGACTTTTTAGCCCAATCTATCCCAATTCGAATCATTGAGCTTAGTTCAACAGTAGGAGAGAGTGACTTGTGAATTTTTGCCCAAACTTCTTCAGAATATGCTTTCATTACATCTTGAGATTTCATTGAATCAATTAGCCTTAGTTCAAAATTTTTGGCTTCTTTTGCATCTCTTAAATCGAATATTTGCTTTTGCTCAATCGAAACTGACGCGGGGCTTTGAAAAATACTTGCTGGGAAAAAGACCGCTTGGCCGATCTTAAAGCTCTGAATGTTTGTGGCCAAGCTCAGCTTTTTTGCAATAGCGAACTTATTTCTGTTCGCTTGATCTAGCGGGTTTTTTATGGGGTTTTTCAAGTTCGAACCTTTGGGTGTGCTGGTCCACTTGCCATCAGTTAACTCGATAATGCCCCCTTTTACTTCTAGTACCAATACTCCGTAATCTCTGTGTGCTAAAACAAAATCAGCTTCACCTTGATTGGTTTTTGTCCCTTCCTTATGCATCCAGGCCACGGAGTGGTAAGCCGTCCATCCTGCTGTCAGATTCGAGAGCAAACTAGCAACGATTTTCTCCGATACCGGTGCATCTTGATCCAGTACCGCTGGTATAAGAATTGCCATACAGGCATCCTTCCTAAGTCCATGTCGTCCAATTCTTTGTCAATCTATACGAGCCTACTTTGCAGCTCTAGAAACCATAAATTTGCATTGTCGCACCAAACCTATAAACTTCTATATCCGAACATATGTTCGGATAACTGTTATAGGAAGATTCATGAGTTTTGCCCACCTTCACGTTGCCTCAGGGTTCTCTTCACACTATGGGGTTAATAGGCCTGAGCTATTGGTTGAAACTGCCCATAACCTGGGGTTTGATGCTCTGGCTCTTACTGACAGGGACGGGCTTTATGGTGCTATCAAACACATAGGAGCATGCCTTCAGGTAGACATTGCTCCTATTGTTGGGGTTGATCTTCCTGTTCTTGATGAAGATGGGTCTTTATTGGCTCGAGTAGTTGTCTTAGCTCATGGTCATAACAAAGGCTTAGGTTGGGCTACCTTATGCGCTGTTGTGAGTGAAGCTCATGCTCTAGGTAAGAAGAAACAGTTTGGAATAAAAAGGAGGAAACTATCCCAGTTAGTAAACACTGGGTTAGTTTCCTGCACTGTGCTGTTAGGTCCGGATAGTGATGTTGCTAAAGCAACTCTTGGTAGATCTAAGACTGCTGCTCTAAAGGCTTTGAAGCAGTGGTTAGAACTGTTTGATAAGCCAGGAGCTCTAGGTATTGAGATTGTTTCTCTACTAACTGAACCAGGCAAGATGTTCTCCTCCGCTCAAGCTAGAAGAATGCTGGAACTAGCTGATTCTTTGAATGTTCCAGCAGTTCTTACTAACTCAGTTAGATATATCAATCCTGATGATGCTATTACAGCAGACATTCTTGATGCTGCAAGATTTATAGAACCTTTAGGCAAGTTCGAGTTACAACCTAATGCTCAAGCATGGCTAAAACCTAAGGCTCTAATGCAACAGGTTGCATTAGAGATAACAGAAGACCGTAAGAGAGCAAGAAAGCTTATTGCTGACACTTCTTTGCTTGCTGATCTATGCAGGTTAGATACTGTTTCGGATTGTGGTTGGGGTAAGGCAAAGACTCCTGAAAAGGAAGCACTGGGTATTGAAGGTAATCCTTTTGAAGTGTTGTTTCAAAAGGTTCAATCAGGTGTGAACTGGAGATACGGTTCTGTCTCAGGTAAAGAAAGAACAAAGATTCAACACCGGTTGAGTCAAGAGTTGATAACTATCAACAAGTTAGGGTTTGCTACTTACTTTCTAACTGTTGCTGATGTTGCTCAGATGATTAGGGACATGAACATCAGGATTGCTGCTCGTGGTAGCGGTGCTGGATCTTTAGTGAACTACCTGCTAGGTATCTCTGGAGTTGACCCTATTGAGCATGATCTTCTCTTTGAAAGATTCTTATCTGTTGAAAGATCTTCTTTACCTGATATAGACATCGATGTTGAATCAGCTAGAAGACATGACATCTATCGAGCTATCTTCAAGCGCTATGGCTCTAAGAGGGTTACCTTGCTCTCTATGCAGTCCACTTACCGTGGACGAGGAGCTATGAGAGATAGTGCTCTAGCTCTAGGGATAGACCCTGACCAGGTTGATGATATTGCTAAGAACATGTGGCGCTTTAGCGCTTCTAGTTTTAGGAATGCTTTGAATGTGAAGCCTGAGTTAGCTGAGTTTGCTCATGCGGTTGAGCAAGACCGGAAGATGAACCTGTTAGTTGATATGACCGAACGGTTAGACCGTATCCCAAGACACATCTCCATGCATCCTTGTGGAGTTATCTTGGGAGATCTAACCCTCCCCTTACTTACCCCTGTTGAACCTAGCGGCATGGGATTACCCATGAGTCAGTTCGACAAAGACGACATGGATCCGATGGGATTACTAAAGCTAGATGTCTTAGGTGTTCGTATGCAGTCCACTATGGCTTATGCAGTTAGTGAGATAAAGAGAGTTAGAGGTGTTTCTCTAGATCTAGATAACATCCCTAAAGATGATGCTGAAACCTTCAAAGCATTTAGAACAACTAATACTCTCGGTGTCTTTCAGATTGAATCTCCAGGTCAAAGAGAACTAACCGGTAAGCATCAGCCAACGGTATTCAATGATCTAACTATTCAGATTTCTTTGTTTAGACCAGGACCTATGAAGGGCAACATGATTGCTCCTTACCTAGATAGAAGACATGGCTTCGAAAAGGCAGAGTATCTTCACCCAGACCTAAAGCCAATCCTTAGTGAAACCTATGGGGTGGTTATCTTCCATGAACATGTTCTACGTATTCTTCACACCATGACTGGCTGTGGCTTAGCTAGAGCAGATGAATTTAGAAGAGCTTTAGAAAAGAGAAATACAGCAAGAGACATTGAGAGCTTTTTTAGAGAGGCAGCAGCTAAGCGAGGTTACTCAAAGGAGGTCATAGATAAGGTCTGGCAGGTACTGGCAGGCTTTGGTTCCTTTGGCTTCTGTAAGGCTCATGGTGCCGCCTTTGCTATGCCTACCTATCAATCAGCATGGCTAAAGACCCACTTCCCTGCTGAGTTCTTGGCTGGTTTACTTACCCATGATCCAGGTATGTATCCAAGAAGGTTGCTGGTTACTGAAGCTAGAAGATTAGGTGTGAAGCTACTAGCAATAGATATCAACAAGTCAAGTAAAGAGTTTCATGTTGAAAGACTTAGCCCAACTGAAACTGCTATTCGAATGTCCTTTGTTGACCTGCAGGGAATTAGTGAACCAGAGGTAACAAGATTTATTGCTAATCAGCCTTATGAGAACCTAACTGACTTCTATCTAAGAGCTAAGCCCACAAGAAGAAGCTTTGAAAGGTTAGCTCTTATTGGTGCTTTTGATGAACTAACCAAATCATCTAGTGAAGCTATCACCAGAGGAGACATCCTTGCTCGAGTTAAGGAACTAAACGCAATCAAGGTAAGACCAGAAGAAGAGAATGCTGATTCTTTGTTCTTTGGTTCTTGGGCTGAAGTTTTACCGCAAGGTAATCCTGAACCTAGTGTTGATGACAAGGTCAATACTGAGATGTCTTTACTAGGTATGGATCTAACCCAACATGTCTTAGAGAAGTATCGACCAATGCTTGATGAACTAGGTGTTGTCTTAGCGTCAGAGCTAAACACCATCAGAAACAAGACCAATGTCTTGGTTGCAGGTGTTCGTATTGCTACACAGACTCCCCCAATGAGATCTGGTAAACGTGTTGTCTTTATCTCTTTAGATGATGGTTCTGGGGTTTCTGATTCAACCTTCTTTGATGAAGCTCAACAGAAGTGCTCTCATCTTTTGTTCAACACTAAGTTGATGCTTATCGGTGGCAAGGTAAGAAGAACAGGTATCAAAGGTGTTTCCATCATGGCTGAGAACGCTTGGCGTTTAGATGAGCTCTGGGATCAATGGAAGGCTAAAAGAAAAGAGGCACCTGATTTCTAAGATGCCCCCTCTTTAGAACTTGCTTAGTCTCTATTGAAGATAGAGAGCAGTCTCAAGATCTCTAGGTATAGCCAGACCATGGTTACTAGTAATCCAAAGGCTGCCTTCCATTCGTATTCTCGTGGAAGGCCTGTAGCGGCACCCTGGGAGATGTCTTCGAAGTCAAGGTTTAGGGTGAAAGCTGCTAGCCCCACACCAACTAGACCTGCTAGCCAACCAAACTCAGTTCCGTAGATGCCTGAAGAACCGGTAACCATGCTCACTACAAGGTTCACTAGACCAAAGCCTGCGTAACCAATAAGAGCAAAGGTCATTACCTTGGTGAATCTTGAATTTACTTTGACCCAACCTAGTGAGTAAGCAGTGAACATAGCTCCTGCTGTAGTTAGGGTTCCAATAACAGCGTTCATTACGATGCCTGGATACATGTATTCAAAGAAGAATGAGATAGTTCCGATGAAGATACCTTCGATTACTGCATAGGCAATAACAGCTGCTGGGCGAATCTTCTTAGAGAAGGTGATCCATAGTGCTAGACCTAGGGCTACAAAAGCGCTAGGAAATGCGGCTACCTGAATAGCTGGAACGTTCCAAGCAACAAAGGCACCGGCTAGTAGAAGAGTGAAGAGGCCAGCAATCTTGATTGCTGTGCCACCAACTGTCATCTTCTGTGAAGAAACGATTGAATCGAACTGGGCATCAACTTCAGCTTGATTCTGTTGAATCTTCGCTGGAAGCATGCGGTTCATTACTGGGTTATGTGAATTACTCATGTTTATATCCTAGTTTTCTAGTGTTCTCTTACGGGATTTACTTAGCTTTTTCAGCAAACTCTAAGAGAATCGCTGGGGTGCCTGAAGCGCCAACTCTGGATGCTCCTGCTTCTGCCATGTCTATAAGCGCATCAAGGGTTCTAACTCCTCCAGAGGCTTTTACTCCTAGGCGATCTCCAACTGTCGCTCTCATGGTTCTTATTACATCTGTTGTTGCTCCAGAGGCAGCAAACCCGGTTGAAGTCTTTACAAAGTCTGCTCCTGCGGCTTCGGTAAGTTCACAAGCCTTGATCACCTGCTCTTCAGTCCATAGGCAGGTTTCTAGAATTACCTTTATCTCTGCCTTAGCATTTATGCTCTTAGCTGCTTTGACTACCTGGGCAATGTCGTCTTGGACTAGTTCGTATTCACCTGATGCAAAGAGACCAAGGTTCATAACCATGTCTACCTCGATTGCTCCGTGCTTGACGGCTTCAATAGTTTCAGCAACCTTGGTTGCTGTGGTCACTGTGCCGTGAGGGAAACCAATGACTGTGCAAAGAAGAACACTTGAGCCTTCTAGTGCTTTAGCTGAGTGAGCAACATCCATAGGTCTAATGCACATCGCCTTCACATCAGCGGCTATTGCTGTCTTTATGCAAACATCTAGATCTGCTTGGGTAGCCTCTGGCTTTAGCAAGGTGTGATCAATTAGGGCAACGATTTGTTCTTGGGTGTATCCACGGTAAGTAGTCATGGGACAAGTCTAAGTTTGATTCGGTTCCAGAAAACTTGGTTGTTCACAGACACTCTCTGCTCTTTCGATATTTTCGAATTGATGTTATTCTCTGGGCATGACT
>Ga0209400_1000671_pt1 | contig 29599 bp, 66 predicted proteins | sample M_130807_EF_Meta_FD_187313 | JGI IMG/M metagenome (GOLD analysis project Ga0209400, IMG submission 187313) | Freshwater microbial communities from Lake Montjoie, Canada to study carbon cycling - M_130807_EF_MetaG (SPAdes) (version 2) | ecosystem: Environmental > Aquatic > Freshwater > Lake... | reverse complement strand
CCCTACCACTCCACCATCACCACGGCCGAAGAAGATGGCGGCGGCGCCACCGGCACCTACTTTCTGCAGTCCTGCGCCGCCTACGGCGACATGCAGCTCCTCGGCTGCTGGGACTCCGACGGCGACGAGATGTTCTCCCCGGCCGACCACTGGGGCGCCTACATCTCCGAGCCCGACGTCGACGGCAACCCGATCAACATCGGCTACACCGATCTCACCGACTACGACGTGCAGATCCCCCTGGGCGACGGCCCGGGCCTCTCCATCGTGCCCTTCGTGCAGCTCTCGGGCACCGTGAGCATGGCCGGCGGCACCTTCGACGACCTGCCCCCCGGCTCTTCGGTCTATGTGGCGGCGCTCAAGTACCGCCCCAACACCGACCTCAACATCACCGAGACGAGCAACGTCTACGACATGGACACCTTCGAGTGGAGCGACATCACCGGCCAGTCCAGCAAGGACTTCGCCCTGGTGGTGCCGGCCGACACCATCGTCTACCTGTGGGCCTACGCCGACACCGACGCCGACGGACTCGTGAACGAAGTCGGCGACCCGATTGGCTCGGGTGGCGAAGATGAGAATGGCCGTTACCCCACTGGCACCACCTCGGCGGGTGGCGTCAGCCTGCAGATTGCCACGCCTGACTTCTAAGCCCTGACGAGCCCTCGCTCCTGGAGCGCCCATGACCCGTAGCCCCCTCTCCCTGCTCTCTCTCCTGCTCGCGATCGGCGCGATCGGCGCGGTCTGTTCGATGGCAGGACTCTTTCACTCTTCCTTCACCGGGAAGTTTGAGCGGCTGCCGATTTTCTTCGGAACCTTTTTTCTCTGCGCCTTGATTGACGTGATTGGAATGTTGACGCTCGGCGGTGAGGTCATCGACTTCATCACGACTTGCTTCTGATCGCTTGTCAACAAGCGGGCTCCACGCCTTGTGAAGAAGCCTGGACTTGAACCTGTGCAACCGGCCGCCGCATGTGGTAGAATGTAGAGGTAAGGCCGCCCCCCGGCGGACACAAAAAAGGAGCAAAGAATGAAGCCTCTCATGCAGCTCAACCGCATTAACTCCTGGGAAGACCTTCGCTCCGAATTTAGCCGGCTCTTCACCCATCCCAGCCTTGGCGAGTTGGCTGACACCTTCAAGGACTACCTGGACCAGGACATCCATGACGGGGCCCTCGTGAATTGCTGGGCTGATTTGAAAGATGAGCCTGGCTTCACCCTCCTCGACCTCGGTGATTACATTGAGTACGCTGTGGCCCTCCTTTGCAACTACAACAACAGCTGGATGAACTTCGCTCCCGGCGGGTGTCCTCCCAAGTTGGATCACGTTTCGGTGCTCAAAGTGGTTGTGGAGGTTGCCGGGATCAACTGGTACTACCAGGACATGAACCCTGAGAAGGGTGAGGAGGGTGAGTGTCAACTCCAAGGGACCTGAAAGGCATCCCTAAGCTCCCGCCTTGGACCACTGTCCGAGTATGGTCGCTCCCTCCCAAGCCAAGCTGGGCCTACCCAGATCCGGCAGGCCTTCCGGAATGGGTGGTCAGGAACCTTCATCCTGATGACCAGATCATCTCTCTTCGAGGAGACTTTGGAATCTGGTCATCCCAGTACACGAATCGGGAGCCTTACACCTGGGATGCGACCATCACCATTTTGTTGGATGGTCGAGTTCGACTGGTTCTCTATGATGACCACAAGGCTGATCATTCCTACACGGTGAGGGGCTCCCCCGATCCCGAGCTCCAGGCTGAGGAACTGTTTCGCTGGCTCTCAGGTCTTGTGGTTTGGGATCTTGGATCGATCCACACTCGTCTGACAGCCGCCGGCTACCAGAAAGGTTACTGAACAAAGGGGAAAACATGAACGGCATGAACAACTACTTCGCGTGGAAGATGGCTGTCGAGCAGGCTCAGTTCTTTGGTTTGTTCCTTGGAATTGCGGTCGTGCTCGTCATTGGCGCCTGGCAGTGGACGGTCGAGAAGCTGAAGGCCTTCTTCCAGCGGGCCGGCGTCATCTTCCACAAGCGGGCTCAGTACGTTTCTGAGAAGCACGACTTCGTCACCCAGCTCTTCATCCTGAAGGGCAACAAGTGGGTCTTCCACAAGTACCTGGATGATGCCAGCTGGTGGGAGCGGATGCGGGCTTTTTAGTCGGGGATCGTGCAACGGCACACCCCACCTGGTATAATGAGGATGTGGAAAGGACAAACAAACACGGAGGAATGAACATGTTCTGTACTCGCTGTGGTCGTTCTCACAATGTGTCCCTCACCTGGAGCACCCTCCTGGGTCTCGTTTGCACGGCCTGTGTCGTCCGTAGCTGAGCTCAACTGACCCAACTTCAACCTGTGGTGACAAAATGTCCTCAATCATTGGCGTGATTCTCAGGAACGTTCTCAGCAACTTCGGCCTCAGTGAGGTCGGCACTGTCCTCGAGGGCCTCACCGAAGCTGAGAAGCGCAAGGTGATTCGTCTCACCTGGCCTTCCGGCAGCACCGAGATGGAGACCCTCTTCAGCATGCTGGGGTTGGGCGATTGATTCTTCCACAACGTCGCCCGGAAGCCGACCGGCGCTTGAATGAATGGGTCAGTCAAAACGAGGATCGGGCTCGCCAGATGCTGGCCGAGTTCTCACCCGCCGCCACGGCACGGGTTCGGAGCGCGCTGGATGGGCGATCCGACTGGTGCTTGCGACCGGTCCTCCTGTAGGCCGCCAAATTCGGCGGTGCAAAAAAACCGCCCATTCGGGCGGTTTTTCAGTCCCTGGAATGTGGTCGCCATCCACCTCATCCCGGGCGGCCGGGCCCCCTGGTGAGGAAAACGGGCTACCCGTGATAATCCACTCACTCCGGTGGTGAAAAGGTGAATGGATTGGGCCTGTCGGGAACATGCAATCTGCCGGCGGCGGATGATATAATAAAATGTGAGGCAACCAATATGTCATTCGCAGTCCGCAAGACTCCTTGGCAAGCCGGTGACTTGCTCTTCCTCATAGAGGAAAATGAGCTTGGTGCATACAGCCAGGATCTGCGTCACCCCATCCTGGGAGTCTATGGCCGTTATGAAGCCGGCACTCTTGTAGTTTTTTTTGAATATCTCGGTGGAAGGCACGTAGGAAAGGTTGCTGTCATCCTCGACGGCAATTTTGCTTGGGCTTATGAGAGTGAATTGAGACTCTTTCAACCTGGTGCGGCAGTTCATGACACATCGTTTTAATGTTGGAGATCTTGCTAAACTTTCTGACAGAGAAGGAGTCTATGCTGTCAACCTGAACACAGGTGTTTCAGTCTTCTATCCGTTTGGTCAACTGGTATTGATCACTGGATATTTTGAGGATAAAACAAAGCTTTATACTCGAGTTTCAATTCTCATTGATGGACTTCCAATGTGGGTCTTTGAAACTGATTTGGCCCCATTGAGAAAGGGGTGCCCAGCCCGCCCCCGCCGGAAGGAACCCCAACAGAACCTGTGCAACGGCGGCGGTGACCTGGTATAATGAGGAGGAAGGACGGTGATGATGGCGGGCGGAAAAGGCGGCCCACCGGAATACAGGGGACCATGCAATCCTCCTCACCTCCTGGTAGAATGGAAAAGTAAGGCAACAACAACAACAAGGACGAAGAAACAAATGAGCACTGAGACCACTTTCACTTCCAACATCTCCATCCTCTCCACCTTCGGCATCACCGACGAGAACTACGCCAGTGCCGAGAGCGTCCAGGCCCTCCCGGTCATTGACCGGCTCGCCATCCTCGACGAGCTCCTGGCTCGGACCCTGGTGATCACCTCCAAGGGCCTCGGTCTGCCCTCCGAGCGGAAGGGTGGTCCTCGCGGAACCAGTGACCGGGTGAACGCCCGCCAGGTCGCTGCTCAGCAGGCCATCCTCGAGCTCACCACTGATGGTCGGGGAGTCACCACCAAGGAGCTCCAGGATTACGCCTACACCCTTCCCCGGGTTGATGGTGCGGTCGCCTACGCCTACCATGACATCGGTGTCGCTGCCGAGCTCTTGGTCGCCTCGGGCGTCATCACCGAGACCACCAAGGGTCGGGCTCGGACCTGGACTCGGACTGTGGCCTCGGCCTGATCTCAAGGCTGAAGGGGGTCCCAGTGACCCCCTTCAGCCTTTGTGTTTGTTCAACAAGCCACCACATCAGCCAGGAGCACCCATGTCTCTTTCAGCCCGCATCCTCGAAGGTTTCAAAACCCCCAGCTACAAGGAATTCACCGACGGCGTCTTCATTGTTCGATGGGGGTTCAGTAAGGGCGTCGTGTGCGCCAATGTCGACATCGAGAATGCTGGCCATGTTGCCACGATCATGTCGACTGACTCACACGAGCAGGCGGTCGAGCGTCTCAATGCTGGCATGATCAATCTCCTCCGCGGCTACAGTGTCGAGGTCGACACTGTCCTCGAAAAGCTCTCGATTGTCCATCAGGCAAACAAGTCGCTCCTTCCGTAAGGAACCCGCCTGAACCTGTGCAACGGCGGCGGAATCCTGATAGAATAAATCTACCAAGGAAGGAAACAGAATGGGATCTTCTGGTGGAATTCGTCTCTACAAGCTCTCCTCGGTCACCGACGAGGTCATGAACGGTGTCGCCAAATACCTGACCCAGCACCTCTTCGTTGAGGGTCCGAAAAAGAACTCCAAGAGCGTCTGGGTTCAGGTTGACAAGGATGCCCAATATCCTCTTGCCTATGAGGAGGTCTTTCAGACTTTCGAAGAGTACTACAACATCCAGCCCGGCGAGAAGTTCACCCTCAAAAAGCTCAAGGCCCGGGTGGGCGGCCCCTGGATCGGCGTTTGGTTGAAGAAGAAATATCCCTTTCTGAAAGAAGACATGCTCTGCGTTACCTACGGCAACAACGTTCCCGGGGTTGTTGAGGGAGTCCTTGATAGTCTTGAGAACGGCCTGCCTTGGCCTGAGCTCTCCACCAAGACCTGGACCTGAACTGCGTCACACGTGACACAAGGAAAACAAATGGGCATGAATCCCAAGTTCGCCGACTTCGCTTCTTTTGAGATTGCCATCCACAACGGCGACGTCGACCGGAACAAGACGAAGCTGTGGGTCAGTTCCAACAACTGCTGCATCTGGGAGTGGGACAACGAGACTCCCGATCTCTATGAGGAGGAGCGTCAAGGAGCCCTCCTGGTGGAGTTGGGTCGCCCCGAAAACGCTCTCCTTCAGATCATGGACTGGATGGGGATCCTCGCCGAAGAGACGTGATCTTCCAGCATCTCCGAACTGCGACGCCCGCGGCTACCAGAACTTGTGCAATGGTCACCACTTCCTGATAGAATGGTATCACAAGGCAACGGTAACAAACGAACAACGGAGAAAAAAGAATGTCCACGATCATCAACGGCTACAAGATTCCTGGTGCTCTGGGTGGGACTGCGGTTTGGAAGGCCCTGTTCAATGTTCTGAACCGTCCCGGCATCACCCAGAAGGAGCAGCTCGTCGATTGCTGCCAGTTCTCTTCGTTGAATGAAAGCACCGCGGGATGGATCAACTCTCCGAGTGACAAGAGCCCGGCCGGGAAGCTGTGGGATCGTCGGAAGGAAGGTGTCTTCAAACTCTATCCCAATGAGTGGACTGAGAAGGCTTTCAATGCCTGTCCCAACCCTGATGTCTTCCTCACCAACAACTTCAAGAAGAATGCTAAGAAGCACTACGGTGATGACGTGGTCTTCCTCCGACCTGGTGATCTCGTCGAATTCAGGATCGGCTCCCAGTGGGTTCCTGGCGTCTTTGTGAACTGGGTGGTGTCTGACAGTGGCAAGTTCGGTCCCGCCGGTCTCTTTGATTACAACATTCGTCGCGTCACTGAGGTTACCCGCTTCGACGAGATCAGTCCCACCCACTCCCTTGTTCCCTACTTTTGTTCCGCTGATTCCAAACTCCCTCGGTATTCCGTTCAGCGTTGTCTGAACATGAACGTTCTCATTGGAGGTGCTACCAAAGAGTTCACCATGGGTTGGACCCGTATCGTTCCATAACGAACCTGTGCAACCGGCTGCGGCCTGTGGTAGAATGAACTCACAACGGAGCCAATCATGAAGCGCAACTCTTCCGCCATCGACATTGCCGACCTCCTCACCCGTCTGGAGCGCGACCCTTCGGCGTGTTACAACTTCTCTCCCGATGAGATCCGTGCAGTGATGGCTGAAATGGGTGAGGACGATCTCCTCATCGACGCCCTCTTCGCGGCTGAGGGTCAGAGCATCGAAGCACGTGCGGATGCCCTTGGTGTCCGTGCCTCAGACTTCCGCTACTGACCCCTCTGGGCAGTTCGCCTCAGGTGGTGAACCCGTGCAACCGCCCGTGGCCTGTGGTAGAATAGGAACATAAAGAAACCAAAATGCAGGAAACGCTGGAATGTGATGTCATTGACATGGATTCAGGTGAGGTTCTCGCGTCCTTCCCCAACGCGGAAGAAGCCTGGGACTGGGTCAACCGGCGATACCCGAATGCGCACCAGGTTGTCCTGGACGGCTGGCAATACATCGAAGTCAAGAACACGGCAAAAAAAACGTGCACCTGTAAAAGATGCACGTTGTAGATCTTCTTTCTTCTGAGGGTGAAGGAATGTTAACGCCGGCGGGGTGATGATCTCGATACGTCGTCCATCATCTCTGCCAACTGATCTAGAATGGCTTCATCCTCGTCCTCGTAATCACTTGGCATATTGTCCATGCGTTCGCGGATGCTCTCTTCAACCCATGACATCTTTCTATTGAACCCTTCAGGTGTATCGACGATTGTGAGGACACCATTTTCCATGTCTGTCCAGTCGATTTCATTTCCAGGTTGATCTTGAAGAATATGCCAGTTCTCAATAAAGTCGTAGAGATCAGGATAATTGTTGAAGTCAACGGTGAATGGAATGCCTGTTGATGCTTCCTCCTCACCGCCCATCATGTGATCACCCATGCTTCTCATTTCCTGCATGATGATCTTCTTTAGTCTGCCAACTGAAATTTTCATATCACACTCCTCCATATATCTATATTGACGTCTTATTTTTTTCATGCTTTATGCAACAGGCGCGGTAACCTGGTAGAATAGAGACAGGAGGAAAGGATGAACAAGTTCAAATCGTACATCCGCGGTTTTCATGGTGGTGGTCGGGCATGCTCCTGTTGCGTTGATCACCATAGCAAACAGGTCACTCGGCGTTGGGCCCGTCATCGTCTGAAGCATGCGGACCGCATGGACTTCATCAACGAGGTCGACGAAGAGAAGCCCGAGTTGTCCAGCGACCCCACCCCCGAAGGCCAGGATGAGGACCCCTTTCGTGAGCCTGATGAGCCTAACTGGCTCGAAGACCACCTTCGTGAGTTCGAAGTGCCTGACTGGACCGAAGACGACGCCGAGTTCGCTGATGACTATTGGGAGGATCTGTTCTAGGCCGACGAGATCCTCTGATGGAGCCCCGCGAAGACTGCCTGAACCTGTGCAACGGGCGGCAGCCTGTGGTAGAATGAGGAGGTCGGACAGCTTGGTGGCTGCCCACCAGCAAGGCAACAACAAGGAAGGAGAAACAAAATGAACCAGGATCGCAAAGCAAACGTCATCGATGCCATCGACGAGGCGGTCGCGGTTGAGCGACTGAGCGCCTGGCAGCTCCTGTTTCGTCTCCTTGAAGAGCTCCCCCAGGACCAGGTGGTGGCCTTTGCGGCCGACGTGGGCATCACCGAGAAGGACGTCGTCGAAGCCGAGGTTGGCTCCACGGAGCGGAAGCGGTGGGACGACTTCCTTGAAAGGCTCGATGATGAATGGGCCGACTCGGATGGGATGTGGCATGGAGAAGTCGAAGACGCTCGTCTGAGTCACACCGACGCCCACGGACGAGAGTTTCCCTCCTATGAGAAGTACGTTGAGAGTGTGCTCGGCGGCGGTGGGGAGTGAGTTCCTGAACCTGTGCAACCGGTGCGGGGACCTGGTAGAATAGAGACAGGAAGGAGTGAAGAATGGACAATCAGGTGATTCCAATGTACAGCGGCCCCGTTGATGTCGACGGCATCATTTTGTTCCCGCAGCTTCTCGGAGTTGCAACGACCTATGTCCGCTGCGGATGTGGGCATGTCGCTGGGATTGAGATCGACACGAATCAGAAGCCTTGCGTTGCCTGTGGATACCCTCTCACCGAGGAGCACGGCACGGTCTCTTCGACGAAGGAAGAGTTCAAAGAGGCTCGGCGATAACTGAGGCAGGAAGGAGTGAAGATGATCGAACAAATGAAAGGGATCTCGCTTGAAGATCAGATCGCCCTCCTCACCCAGGACGAGCTGTCTGACCTGATCGATCAGTTCAACCCGTGTGTTCGGCTCAAGAAGACGAAGGAAGAGATTCACGAGCACGCCCGGCGGAGCCGCTGTCGACTGGCCGATCAAGAGATCGACGACCTCACCCGTGCCTGAACCTATGCAAAGCGGGGCGGCACCTGATACAATGGAAAGGTCGGGCAGCAAGGAACAAAAGATGGACAAATACATTTACCTTGACATTGACGGGGTGATTGCCACCGATGCCACCTACAAGGCGGCTCGCCGAGGCCCGCACCGGAATGACTCGATGAGCAATGCCTTCCTCATCGAGCTCCTTGACCCCGCCAAGATCGCGATGCTCAACACAATCACTGATGCGACCGGGGCAACCTTCATCCTGTCTTCGACCTGGCGTCATCTCCGTAGCACCGAGGGGCTGAGCACCATCGCCCTTCTGAAGCTTGCTGGTCTGAGGGCTGACTTCGAAGGAACCACCGGTCTGGATCTGGGCAATCGAGGGGCGGAGCTGATGGAGAACATCCACCTCCGTGGGCTCGGACCAAAGGACTACATCATCATCGATGATGACCCAACCTCAGCAGACTTCCTGAAGAAGATTGGTCACACAGGTGGCCGATGGATTCAGACTCCAGAGAAAACAGGTCTCTCAATCAAACACGTGATGAAAGCCATCAACCTCCTGAAGGGTGACCAATGAACCCCACTTCTTTTGCGGTGAACCTTTTCTTCACGATGTCCCAGTCGGGGCTCATCATGGATGCTGCCGCCATGGAGGCTGACATGGCCGACTTCGGTGGTGGTGCTCCTCCTGAGAGCGAGCTGACGATGATCCACGAGATGTGGTACGAGCTCGTCTCCAACCCCTACCCTTGCCTGCAGGCTGCCGAAGCCTGACAGGCCGCGAGGCCGGGGCCCGTACGTGACCCGTTTTTTGCCGGGGTGAGGTAGCTACCACAAACACCACCAGAACGATCACCAGGGCGGTTTTCACTCTCTAGATGAGTGAGCCGCCCTTTTCGTGTTTCACGAAATGTTGATGATAACAACATTGCAGATGGCAATCGAGCGAGGCCAGGGGGCCGGGGCGACGGGGCTGGAGGTCTGCCTGCAACCGCGGCGGCACCAGATTCGAAACAAAAAAAGGGAGCCCGATGTGGGCCCCCAAGTATCAGTGACAAGTGTGACACGCTTTTCAGAGTGGCGGCACTTAGACAGCCTGCCAGTTCAAGTCGTCACGCCACGTTTCGTCGAAGAAGCTCGACTCGATTTCCTCCGCCGAAGCGAGTTCCTGGGAGTCCTCATTGGTCTCTTCATCAGGGTCATCCTCATTGTCGTCGTCCTCGTCGTACCCATGGCCATACACCAAGGCAAAGGAGGCCACATCATCTTCGCTCATCCAAGCCAAGAGTTCATGGCACAACTGCCGAGGGTCACGGAGGCCCTCATCGAGCTCTTTCATAATCTTCTTGGTCATTTTGCGGTTCATGTTGTCTCCTCCTCTGTTTCTATTGTACCAGGTTGTCGGGCACGTTGCATGGCGTCTTGTAGCTGATGAACATCCCTTCGGAGATCTCCCACATGTCGATGAAGTCGGCCCCGGGATTGGGCAGAGACATTGAGTGGATGAGCTTCTCATAGTGGCGCTCACCATCCAGCCACTCGACGCTCCAGGCGGCTTCTTGCTCGTCCCGTTTGGTGTCAGCCATGGATCCTCCTCCTCCATTCTACCATCATCACTTGCCCGTTGCACGGGTGCAGGTACTATGCCACTGTTGACACGGTTGTTACAGCTCTCATAAACAACACAACCGGGCTCAATGAGCCCGGTTGGTTAGGAAGGCCAGGAGGCCCTCACATCAGGCCACCAGCTTCCAGATGGCCTGGCGACCCTTCTTGGTCTCAGTGATGCGACCCTCGGCGATGAGGTCAACCGCGACCGTCTTGATGTAGTGGTACTCCCAGGCCTTGTCACCATCGATCCGAGGGAGGGAGTGGGCGAGGTCGTTGAGATCGTTGGTGGTCACACCATTCTCACGACCGGCGAGCCCGAGGAAGGAGGCCCGGAGACGATCGTGAGCCGCAGCGACCCGAGGAGTCTGACCCCGGGGGCCGCCCTCGCGGATGGGCTTGGTGACCACCTGATCACCCTTGGTGACGATGTTCCCCGAGAGGAAGGCCTCGAGAAGGACCATCTTGTCGCTTTCGGGGAGGGCCATGGCGTCGGTGAGGGAGAGGGTGGTCTCACCGGCAATGAGGGAGGTGATGGAGAAGGTGGTGAGGGTCTCAGTGCTCATTGCTTTTTCCTTTCCTTTGGTTGGTTGGTGGGCCTTACACTCTCATTATACCAGGCGGTTTGGCCCTTTGCATATTCCCCGGTTTTTTTCCTTACCGGTTCCTGACCGCCTTGTTGGTGGGTAGCCACCAGGCTGCCCCTCCTTTTCATTCTACCAGGTGAGGAGGTTTATTGCATAGGCTCGGTTTTTTTTATTCCGTGCCGTCCGCATTCCGCCGCCTTACTCCCTCATTCTACCATGAAGCGGACGGGATTGCACGGGTTCAATTTGCGGCGCACCCGTGCAACCGCCCCGGCTGCCTGGTATAATGAACTCACAAGGACGGAAAAAGAATGGAAAAGAAGGATATGGACGAAGTTCTTTTCATGTTCCCCTATGCCATGGATGCGGCCGGCGAGGTGAGCCCCCAGTTGGGTGAGCTGGCCGACACCCGAGGCTGGGTCCGTCCCCAGGAGGTCCATCACCAGATGAAACTGTACAACACCCTGGGGCTTTGGGAGGTTGAGAACATCATGGCCCATATGGCCGGCCTCGGCCTCCTGGTGAAGGCGTCGAATGAGGAGCTCGAGGCGATCCCCACCCGGATGACCTTCTACACGCTCCCCTGAACCTATGCAACGGCGGCGGCTTCCTGGTATAATGGATTCACAAGGAAGGAAAAAGAATGCAGTTCTACGCCTATGTCACCGAGAACCCCGGCCTCCGCGACAACCTCAAGCCCGATCTCCATGCGCTTGATGGCATGACCATCCGTGACCTGAAGACCCTCCGTGGTGCAGTGAACCGGATGTGCAAGGCCTATCCAGGCCGTAACTTCAAGGTGTTCACCTTCACCAACTTTGATGATGTGAACACCTTCCAGTTGCAGACTGTTTACTGGGCCTGACCCGGGGTCCTGTGCAACGGGCTCGGCTTCCTGGTAGAATAGATTCACAAGGCAAGCAAAAAAGGAAGAAAAACAAAATGATCAGTCCTGGAACGGTTGTTCGCGCCCTCGTCGACATTCACGATGATGCCTCCGACCGCACGATTCCTCAGCACGCCCGCCCTGGTGACCTGGGTGTGATTGAGGAGCACGATGATGACGAGTGTCCGACGGTGAACTGGGGTGCCGGAACGGGCTTTGGTGTGTATGACTCCCCTCTCTCCCACTTCGAAGTGGTCATCCATATCGATGAGATTCTGGCCATCGCCGGCGGTGCGGCCTTGGATGACGAAGACTGAACCTGTGCAATCGGGGCGGCAACCTGGTAGAATAGAAAGGTAAGGAAGGACAACATGGAAACAAAACCTTTCAGGCTCACCCCGTCGGAAATCAATCGCGCCGAGCCCGCTCCCAACGGTCGCCTCTTCACCATCATCTCCCGACTCCAGGAGAATGGTCAGTGGATGGTCCTTCCCATTGATGTTGCGACTGGCCTTCCTGTGGGTGAACACTTTGCTGAATGGGCGGACTCAAAGGAAGGCCTTGCAGCGGCGGCCCGTGAGGTGAATCGCTGGCTTTCCAAGATGGGTTGTGACACCTCGACCACCCGCTCCAGCCGGAATCGAAACAAGTGAACCCGTGCAACGGCCACCTCTTCATGGTAGAATGAAGAGGTAAGGCAAACGCGGGACCATAGCTCAAGGGTAGAGCAAAGGACTTTTAATCCTTCGGATCGGGTTCGATCCCCGATGGTCCCACCACTTCGAAAACGCATCCATGTAACGGCTCCCCCAACCTGGTATAATGGTTTCAGGAGGAAAGAAAAAAGATGGAACTCGATAGCTACCAGCTTTACGTCATCCGGATTGTGAAGGCGAATCCTGGAATCCACTCCAACAACCGGCGGCTCATCGGTCGGGCTCACGAGGAGATCCAAGTCCTGATCGAGGCCGGATATCTCAAGTCCACCCGGGGTCGCCTCACCCTGTTGAAGGAAGCCTGAGAGGTTGAAGGGGGGAGCCGGTGGCTCCCCTTTGTAAATTCCGGCGCAGGAACGTATAATCATCCCAAGAGAGGATGATGTCAACCACCCTGCCCATTCCTTCATTTCGCAAGAACGATCTTGTCGTGCCAAGAGAAACTGATCTATCTCAGGGCTCTGATGGGTGGCGACGGCCATCTCAAGAAGAGATCCGCAAATGGAAAGAGTCGACAACGATTGACAACTATCCCTATAAGCTGAAGTCAGAAGTTCCATCTGATATTGTCTTTTTCATCCGCCGCGGGACAATCATGATCGTCACCCAGCCGCGTGTCGAGGCGCCAATTGGCGAGAGCGGCCTGGCAAAGGATTGCTGCGAGGTGCTCTGCCCACACAACGGCGAGCTGCTCTACTTCCAGCGCCGTGATCTGCAGCGCCTGCGACGGGGAAGTGATCTCTCGTGACCCGATTCGGCCCCGCCGTGTGGTGTACATCATTCGGGTCATAAAACGGGCACACGGCCACCACAGCAGACGCAGGGACCCATAGGTCCCTTTTTTTGTATCACCCCCTGCAGGCAGTATGCCACTGTTGTCACAGTTGTGCCCTGCAGACTCGTCATACACGACTGCCCCGGCAGAGGGGCCTCAGCCTCCCTGCCAGGAACACTCCCAAAGAGGAAAAAAAGAGGGGGCCGAAGCCCCCTCCCTCATCAGGCCACCAGCTTCCAGATGGCCTGGCGACCCTTCTTGGTCTCGGTGATGAGACCCTCAGCCAGGAGATCGGTGGCCACGGTCTTGATGTAGTGGTACTCCCAGGCCTTGTCCCCGTCCACCCGGGGGAGGGAGTGAGCCAGGTCGTTGAGATTGTTGGTGGTCACACCATCCTTCCCAGCAGCCAGCTTGAGGAACTCGGTCCGGAGCCGGTCGTGAGCCGCAGCCACCCGGGGAGTCTGACCGCGGGGACCGGTCTCCCGGATGGGCTTGGGGATCACCGAGTCACCCTTGGTCACCAGGTTCCCGGAGAGGAAGCCGTCCAGGAGGAGGAGCTTGTCGGCATCCGAGAGAGCCATGGCGATGGCGAGGGAGAGGGGGTTCTCAGCGGTGATGGTGGAGGGATTGAAGCTCACGGTGACCTCTTCGAAGATGGCGGTGATGACGTCGAAGGTGGTGGTCTCGGTGGTGTTGGTCTCGGTCATTTTGGCTCCTTACCTTTTCATTATACCAGGAGGTTGGACCCGTTGCATATTCCCCTAAACCATTTAGAGGTTGGCCGTTTTCCTTCCTTCCTTTTTTTTCCTTCCTTGCTGGTGGGCAGCCACCAGGCTGTCCGACCTTTCCATTCTACCAGGAGGAGGGGAGGATTGCATAGGTTCGGTTTTTTTATTCCGACCTTTTTTTCCTTCCTTTCCTTTCCTCCCCTTGTGAATCCATTCTATCAGGCTATCAGGCGGATTGCATAAGCTCGGTTTTTTTATTCCGGCCTTTCGTTCCGTTCCTTGCCTTGTGAGTTCATTCTACCACAGGCAGCGACCCGTTGCATGGATTCGAAATTCCTCCCCGCCCGAATTTTTTGGGGTGATTCATGCAACGACGCCCGCCGCCTGGTATAATGAACTCACAAGGACGGAAAAAGAATGACGAAAGCCGAGGCCGAAAAGGAAATTTGTTCCATCAAAGAAAGCTATTCCCTCCTCAATCAAGGGGGCTACCTCGCGGCTGAAGCGGGCCTTGCAGGTGAGTTCTAGGAGTCCACGGGCGACAAGATCAGCCAGTGGCTGGACGATCGTCGGGAGGCCGTGAGGAAGGAGTGGCCCGAACTCCGCTGAACCCGTGCAACCGGCGGGGTTTCCTGGTAGAATGGATTCATAAGGAAGGAGAAAAGGAATGTCCCAGAAGGAAGGAAACGTCACCTGGGGTGATGTTGGTGACTACACCTGGACGGTCTTTCTCACGAAGAAGGGCTGGAAGTGGATGGTTTCCAATTCGATGGTCGGTCCCATCGAAAGTGGTTACATCTCCTCAGAGGCCGAGGGGCTGAAGGCTGCCCAACAAAAGCTGGAGGAACTTGGCGTATCCATGCAACAGTGACGGCTTCCTGGTAGAATGGAAAGGTCGGGCAGCCTGGTGGCTGCCCACCAGCAAGGAAGGAGGAACAAAATGAAGAATCTCGAAAGCAAGTGGAAAGGTTCTTACAAGCGCTCCGGTTGCTTTGACGGTCCTGGCCGCAAGCCTTATCGGACCATTCGTGAATATCGTGATTTGCTGACCACGCAGGCCGACCGCCGGAATGGCGATGCCGGTGAACCCATGCAATGGATGGGGTTTCCTGGTAGAATGGATTCATAAGGAAGGAGAAAAGGAATGACCAAGCGCGGTGAGAATATCAAGGCCATCATCAGCATCATCCAGGCCAATCCTGGTATCACCCGGGCCGAGGCTCACAAGGCCTTCCTCATCCATAAGGGATACCAGCCTGGAAAGGCCAATCGTGGCCGGTTCGTCTCCTACTTCTACACGGACCGGCAATCCCAATGGTCCATCGTGGATGGCTGCCTCTATCTCACCTGAGATGGGGGGTTGGTGCAACGGGTGCGGCAACCTGGTAGAATAGAGACAGGAAGGAGTAAAGAATGGACATCGAAACGGCCAGCCTGGCAGACCTCACCTGGTACCGTGACTACCTGATCGGGGAGCTTGAAGAGCCTGCCGACCTGGAAGCATTGGCCTATGCCGGTGTCTCCTACGACGACTTCATTGCCCTTCAGGAGTACATGAAGCGGCGGCTCTCTGCGGTGGAGGCCAGGCTTGCGACCTTGAAGGCCTAAGCCGCCCACGGGCAGGCCTCGTGTGAGCGCGGGCACCTTTTCGTGAGCGGGAGGTAGATCCTATCTCACCCGGGCCCGTGCGCCTCCAGAATGGATCCTGGGCCCCAAAACAAAAAGGGAAGGACAGTGGTCCTTCCCTTTCACTCGACCTTCAGGACTGATCAGTCTTCGCGACCTGCTGCAGTTCCAAGGATGACCTTTACCTGGTGCATTGCAGCGTCGACAACACTCAACATCTCGCCGTCACCCTCGTCATCGGGGGCCTCGACGTCTGCATAGTCTGCAAGGTCTGCAAGAGCTGTGTTGAATCTATCGAAGACCAGGCCAAGGCCACCATCACCGCCCATGTACTGAAGACCGTTGTGACCGCTTACCCAATGACCACCTGATGCTCCCCAGTGATCGTGATCATAGCCGTCGCTGCCGGTGTCGTAGTCATCGACGCCCTCGGCATCATCGTCCATGCCTTCCTTCAGGCGACGGGTGCCGGCGATGCGGGTTGTCTTGAGGGCGCGCTGGGCCTCTTCAAGAACGATCTGACGAACTCTTTTTTCAGAAATTGACATGCAACATCTCCTTTTGTGTGTGTTGACTCTATTAAATATCCTTCTAGATGCCAAATTTACACAAAAACCCACACCTCAGCTCCATGGAACCCGTGCAACGGATTCGGATTCGTGGTAGAATGGATTCATAAGGAAGGAGAAAAAAGAATGGCCAAAATCGAAGCCACCTTGACTGTGTACTGTGCCTCGATCTTTAATGATGAGGCTGGTTTCACTGTGGATGAACTCCTTGTGGAAACCAACAATGTGGTGGCCGGTGTGAAAGTGAGTCAACTCCGTCCGTGCAACGAAAACGATGAACATTCGGACCGTGAATTTACGGTCACCGGAGATGAGGTCGCCGTCCGGAATTGGATTGGTCACTTCTACTCTGTGACTGATGCAGGTGTCCAGGAAATCCTGGAAGATGGTACCTGGTCCTACAAGGAAATTTGATAGGGCCCGTGCAACGGGGTCGGCTTCCTGGTAGAATGAAGAGGTAAGGACAGCCTGGAGGCAAACGATGACCGTCGAAGAACTGATTGCCAAGCTTCAGAAGTTTCCGCCTGACATGCTCGTCCGTTTTACGGCCGTTCACGGCGAGATTGACACCCAGGTGCCTTGCATTGAGGTGGGTGAATCAGGCTACCATCCTCATGAACTTGTCCTCTTCATCGATGTCGATGAGGGTTGTGACTGAACCCGTGCAACCGGGTCAGCTTCCTGGTAGAATGGAAAGGTCGGACAGCCTGGTGGCTGCCCACCAGCAAGGAAGGAGGAAACAAAGATGAACAAGAACACTCTTCCTACCGGTTGGACCGGCAACAAGTCTCGTCACCACATGAAGATCGGCCCTTACACCCTCGAGGTGATCGAGCTTTCAGTCCTGACGGAAGCGTGGGTCTGGAACATTTGGATCGATTCGACCCTAAAGAAATCTTTGTTCCTCAACGACTCTGGACGCTGGAGCTCGCCTGAAGAAGCTCGTGATGCATGCAAACTTGTCCTGAAGGATCATCTGTCACGAATCCTGAGGCAGCTTGGGTGAACCCGTGCAACCCGAACCGGCAGGTGGTAGAATAGAGATAACAACAGAGGACCACATCATGAACGTCACCACTGCCGCCCTCACTCCGGGGCAGATCAAGTTCCTCCTCAACAGCTGCGCCGCCGCAGCGGAAGCGAGCCGCGGACGTCGTGATCGAGCTGGTGCTGGCGGCTGGTTCACTGCCTTCGATGTGAAGCATGCTCGAGGTTGCGACCCTGTGGAGCACCACGGCTTCAGTGGGGATGCGTTCCACGTGGTGCTGTTGCGCGTGGTTGATCTCGGTCACCTGGAGGTTGCAAGCCGAGTCCAGGCCCTTGAGATGGGCACGTATGCATACCTCTTCCGGCTCAAGCCTCAGCAGGTGGCAGCGATCGATCCTGAATGAACCCGTGCAACGGCACCGGTAACCTGGTAAAATGGGATTGTAAGGCAACAACAACAAGGAAGGAGAAACAACATGAGCAATCTCGAATTCACCACTGGTGCAGGCCGTCGACGCGTTTGTGACAACTGCAAGAACCAGGCCCGGATTGGCTTCTGGCACCTCCACGACGGGACTCCGGCCCTCTTCCTTTGCTACTCCTGTGCCCAAGGAATGTTCAAGCCGGCCGACATCGAGGCGGCTCTGAACCTCCACAAGGAGGCCTGTTTCGCCCGCCAGGAGAACGAAGCCTGAGAGCCTGTGCAATGGTGACGGCTCCATGGTAGAATGAAGATGAAAGGAAGGAGAAAAAGAATGGTCATCAAGTACGCCATCCCTCAGCCCCCGATGCTCCCCACCTTCAAGGACCTGAAAGTGGGTGATATCTTCACTCTTCTTCCTGCTGATGGGTACCTCTTTATCAAGATTCATCCTGCCTTGACGGATCCGAACAGCGGCGGCGGCCTGAGCAAACCCCTGTCCCAAGCAAATGCCCTTTGCTTCGACGACAACAACCTGACGTGGATTGATGTTGAAGAACATGTCTACATGAGGAAGGCTGAGGTGACCGTCCTCGATTAGAGCCCGTGCAATGGCAGCGGCTTCCTGGTACAATGAAGAGGTCGGGCAGCCTGGTGGCTGCCCACCAGCAAGGCAACAACAAGGAAGGAAAAATGCGGAACATCATCCTGGCGGCGTCCATCCTCTCCATTGGTTGTGGTGAGCCCGAGCCTGATTGCTACGAGGCCTGGCTGGAGGTTCATCAGCAGGAATCCGACAACTTCGTCTCCACCCTGTCGGACAGTCGACTGGAGGCCGCGGCGGCCCAGGGTTGTCCTGAGAATCCCATGTGTGACTCCTTCATCCAGGAACTCGTCCTCCGGGACTTCATCGACTCGACCTGCGTCGACTGAACCTGTGCAACCGCCAGCTGCCTGTGGTAGAATAGGAACATAAAGGAGAGCAAAATGAACGCCAACTACGTCTCCATCGCCACGTTTGTCATTAGCATGATTGCCTACGTTGGCCAGTCTTTCAAGATTGATGAACTCGAAACCCAGGTCACCGCCCTCACTGCAAAACGTGTTGAGGTTGAGGCAAAGGAGCAGGAGGCCATTGCGCGGAAAACTGAGTTGGACTGCTACCCCGTTCATTTGAAGGGGTTTTCCAAGTATGGAACTCCTGCGGCTGGTTCAACTTTCTCCTGTGGTGACAAGGAGTATAGCATCACCAGCTATGAAGACGAAGGTGCCGACATCTTTCTTGGTGGTCTCTTCCCCACCACGATGACCCTTAACCAGATGGGATGCTCGATCGATGGAACAATCATCCGCTGTCGAAAGGAGGAAAGGGTGACCTCGGGGCGGGCCAATGGCTTGCTCGTCTACCGGGAATTCATTGCTGAGGTTGTTGTGAAGTGATGCCTAGCAGTTGTAGGGCCCGTGCAACCGGCGGCCGCCTGTGGTAGAATAGGAACATAAAGGAGAGCAAAATGAACGCCATCGACTTCGCCGACTGTCTCATCATCATCCTTCCTGCCCTCGGTGCTGCCGTCATTGCATGGCTTCCCTGGACCGACAAGGAAGTGGAAGCCACTGCCGAGTTTTGGAAGGCCTGATGTCCGGTTCCGCCGTCACCCTCTCCACAGGCCACGACCTCACCCCACCCCACTCCGACGGCGAGGCTGATGGTGCCTCCGGGGTGCTGCGGGGTGATGACGGGGGTGGCGCAGACGGGCAGAGCTGGCAGGTCGGCGATCTCCTGCAAACAACGGGTGGCCTGGCAGGCTGGAGTCTGAAGTACGCCACGTCTTCAACTGGGGTGAATGTTCTCTATCTAACTGAGATGGATCTCTGGCCGAAAGACACGCTGGTCCTGGTGGTTGAGATCAACCCCCTGCCAGATCTGCGGAATCAATATCGTCTACAGCGCGCCGATGGCGCATTCATCTCTGTCAGAAAAGAAGAGCTGGTCAAACGATGCCGACGCGTGTCATGATGTGATAAATGTTGTTTCGGGGGCCTAAAAGTGAATAACCGGGGCCCCTTATGGAGGCCCCCCTTAAAATAGGGGGGCGGGGCCGGGCGGGCCTGGCCTACTCTGTGGCGCATCCCAGGCGAGGGACCGCCAGGTCCGCTCACACAAAAATTTCTCGGGAGAATTTTTGGAAGTGACCTCCCCGTCCCGAAAAATTCTCGAGAAAAATTCTCAAAAAATAACAGGTCTACATCATGAATCGCGAAAAGAAAAAAGACGAAATGGAAGAGTTTGTTAGGGCTCTTCAAGAAGCCCGCGGTGAGCTCCTCTTGTTGAAAGGCCAACTCTTCTGGTTCAATGACAAACGCTGGGACAACAAACCTGGACGGGTCTGCCTCATCCTGGACGCGGACACGGGCTATTCTGGTAAAATTAAATCCTCAAGTGTTGACGCTTCTACCGGATTAGGATGGGAAGCTGTTGTTCAGCTTCTTATTGACGGATCACCCACTTGGGTCTATGTCACCAAGATGACCACTGAAATTCTCCCAAGCAATCAACTCCCCCTCCAGCAAGCATGAAGGTAGTTAACATGGATTTTTTTGATAAACTCCAAAAATCTCGAGGTGAACTCCTCCGGCTGAAGACCCAACTTTACTGGTACGATGGTCGAGGTTGGGACAACCATCCTGGACGTATCTGCCTCATCTTAGATGCCGCCGAACGCCCCGCCGTCATCGCGCCCGACGCATCCGTCCCCGGTGCCCGGTCTGCGTTCAACTTTGCCGAGGAGGCGGCCTCCGTACTTTTGCTTATTAACGGATCACTTGAATGGGTCTGGATTGATAAACAAAGCGTTGAACTCATCACAAGTGAGCCGCTTGATGAAATTTCTTGAAACTCTGCAAGCCAATCTGGGCGGCCTCATCAGGCTGAAGACTTCACTTTATTGGTATGATGGACAAGGTTGGGACAACAATCCTGGTCGAGTCTGTCTCATCTTGGATGTGCTGAGACATGGGGGACCTGCTAGTGCGTGCACAGTGACATCCTATAACACTTCAAACAATGAAGAGTTGGTTTTATTACTCATTAATGGATTGCCCGTCCATGTCTGGACTTCTGAGCCAGACATTGAATTGATTGATGTTGAATAACAATTTGGTAGCACCCGTGCAACAGCCGGCGCAACCTGGTATAATGAGGATGCGGGGCAGCCTGGTGACTGCTCGCCAGCAAGCATCGAGGTGGCCAACATGAATTTTTTTAATAAACTCCAAGAATCTCGAGGCGAACTCCTCCGGCTGAAGACATCTCTCTTTTGGTATTCCAAGGGAGATTGGGACTACGTTTACGATCGGATCTGTCTCATTGTGGATGTAATTGAAGGCCTCGATGAGGCCGGACGGTGGATTGATCCACCAGATGGCGTGATTGTCCAGGCCTACACTGGCAGGCGGGGGGAGCGCAATGGCTTGTTTGAAGCTGGGGTGCTTTTGATGATTGATGGTGTGAATAAATGGGTTTGGGTTGACAAGCGACACGTTGATCTACTCACAAACGAGATCATCTGATGACATTTCTTGAAACCCTTCATGCAAATCGTGGTGGTCTCATCCGGTTGAAGACCCACCTTTACTGGTATGAGACCAAATCTTGGGATGATAATCCGGGACGAATTTGTCTCATCCTGGATGCCAGGCCCGCCCGTCAACCTCACCCTCCTGGCGTCCACGTTGTTGCCACGGTCTCCGGCGGGAGAATGGATGACGAATTTCTTGCCGCCCAATTGATGATTGATGGATCCCCTCGATGGGTCTGGATTGATAAACAAAAAGCTGAACTTTTGACAAATGAGTGAAAAATGTACCCTGGTGATCTTGTAAAATGTGAACCCAGAAATTGGCATGATAATGCTTTAAACGGAGCAATTGGGTTGCTGATTGAGTATCATGTTCCAGCTGGAGGTCCGGGTTTGTCATGCGCGATCGATGGCGTGTCCTTATTGACGGACAACTCCACACATTTTGGATAAATGAATTGAAATTGATATCTGGAAGTCATCTTGTCGAGAGATCATGATGAAACCTGGTGATCTTGTAAAGATTAAAAAAATTAATTGGGCTCCTCATTTGGCTGGAAATATTGGCCTCCTTGTTGAGCATTATAGCGAGCATGACTATAGATGGAAAGTTCTAGTTAATGAAAAGTTTTTTCTCATTTGGGAAGATCTAATATATCCCGTTTAAAATTCTGATTTTGGAGACAAAATGTCAATCGAAACTTCTAAATTAATTGCAGGTACTCTTGTAAGAGTTGCTAACATACGTGGAATCCATCACACTTTGCAAGGAAAACTTGGAGTTTTGTTGGTTGACATTCCTCACACCCCGGTTAAATATGGATGGAATTGCAAAGTCCTAATTGATGAAACAATCTATCTTTTTAAGGACCACGAATTAACTCCTGCTTACTGATCTCCATCTAATGGCATTGAGACCCACATCGAATTTATTACTAACCATGCAACGGCCCAGGCGGCCGTGTATAATAGTTTTAGCTACCGCACCTGATGGGTTCAACAACAATGAATGTCGGCGACCTGGCGCTTATCACAAGCGATTTTGAGCTTGAATATAGATCCTCCGACAAATTCGGAATTAATTATGAATATTCTTCAACTCGCGTAGGTCAATTGCTGCTGATCATTGATACAAAGCTTGATCGCTATATTGTTCAACCTACTGATGATGCCCGTCAGTTTTTTTGCATGCGTTGGCACGTAGATACCTACGCAAAGGTAGTTGCACTTGGATAACGATTTTTTCGAACTGGGGCAAGAAGAATTTTCTTACAAATATTCCATTGGCGACTTGATACTTGTCAATTCTACCGCACGTGTTTGTCGTCGGTATGCTGCACCCAACACATCCAAATTTGCCTATTCACATGCTGTTGAGCTTGTTCTTGGAAGGGGTCACCTTGTGATGGTGGTAGATTATGAAGTGATCTCTGGACACAATTCATATGTTTTGATGCACTCCGAGTTGGGTGAGCTTTACTCTGAATTTGGTGAATTAGATTGTTCCACTGTCATTGCTAGCTCCTCAAATTAGGAGGACAGTCTTTCATGAAACCTGGTGACCTCATTAAAATTGCCAACCTCAAATATGTTGAGATTTGCAAATCACATTCAACGGGATTTACCCATATGATAGACAAATTTGAAATACTCATCCTCGTTAATTGCACAAGGATTCCTGATCGAGGTGATGGACTCATTGCATGTGAAATGTTTCATCACGAATTGGGAAATATCAAATTTTACGCCCATCGAGGAGAATTGTTAGTACTCTCATGAAAGCTGGAGATCTTGTTCAAACAATAGCTTCACTTCCCAATCTTGGATTGGATGAGGGAGATTTTGGAATTTGTGTTGAGGTCAAAGAATATCATGAAGGCCGTGAGGACCGGGGCCGCGGCTATTTTTATTTTTCAAATTCGACTCTCAATCTTCGAGGTGCCCCCGCCGGCGGGGCAAAGCACATTCATCTTTTAATGTTCAAACGTCTAAAGGTAATTGATAGTGATGATGCATTGTTTTCAAGTTGGTGATCTAATAAATTTTTGGGATCCTCAAGATGGTTATCAATTAGGTGTTGTTGTCCAATCACCAGTACCACCCGACTTTCCCATTTTGCCTTTTTATGCAAAAGCTGAGCACTGCACCGAAATTCTTGTCGGAGAGAAGACGCGGATTATGTTTTCTAGTGCTCTTACAATGGTAAGACAAGTTGAATGAGTCTAATCCAAATCCAGGTGATCTAGTAAGGATCTGGTCTTTAAAAGAAAATGAAGCTGGCGACTTGGTTCGTGTCATTGAAAATGGTAATGAACTGGGTATTTTTGTCAATGAAGCCTGGGGTTCTGATTACTATTATAATGTGCTTATTGGCGACAAAATTATTATTGTAATGTCTGATGACGTTGAGGTGCTCAACTGCGAGCCGTCTAAATCAGAGAACATCAGCTAAACGCAAGTGATTCAATCTCTTGGGCGCTAGTGTTGAAAAGTTAGCAGGGCCGGTTACTCAACCCTCAACTTTTTTGCCGGCGCCCTTTTTTTGTTTTTCTGGTTGGCGCATATTTAAAGTTGAGGATTGAGATTTATGCGTATCACTGAAATGAGTTTAAGAAAGATTGTTCGTGACATGTTGAAAGAGGCATTTGATCAAGCAAGCCCTGCTGTTGCTCCGGGCGCTCCTGCACCTGTGAAACAGCCTGTCCCTGCCACTGGCAGTCCATGGGAAACACCTAAAGCAGTCAAAAACCCTAAAGTTGCGCAGTTTCAAAAAATTATTGGAGCTACTCCCAATGGAATTTGGGATCAAACAACGCAAGCACAATTCATGTATTTTGTTAGATCAAAAATTGGTGGAGGCGTTAACGTAATAGGAAGTAACAATGCCCCAATTAATGCTGATGCATTATCAGATTGGAAAAATGTTGCAGGACAAATTAAATTGGTTGGAATTTATCCAGCACCACAAGGGTTTACGCCCAACATTGATGGACTCATAAATTTTATAACAAAATTAAATTCTGATGAATCTATGAATCATATGGCTGGATCTCCGACTCCGGCCAATCTGGCTGCTCCTGCAGGTGACCCAATGACGGCTGGCATGGAAAATGAATATTTTGCCTGGAATCAACCCAACAATCCTAAAAATGCTTACTTTACTCCGCCTGGAGTTGATGATATGTCTGACATGGGACCAAATTTTGGCCAGCCTGTTCCTCATGCTGCTTATTTTGAACAGCCAAATTCTACTTCAACACGCCGTAATGTATTTAAGCGCCAGCCACGAAAAAAATAAATCCTTAAGTGATTTATTTTATGAAGCATATTTATTGTAGTGTTGATGGAATAGATTGCCGTCAGTTTGGAGATTTAAATGTCATTGAGCAAAAGACAGCTTGCTGAGATTCGTCGTAAGACAAGAGCTGAGCTTCTAGAAGCGGGTGTTATTGATTTAAAAGACATCCTTTCAAGAGAAGACATCAGGTTGATGGAGTCAATTAAGTTTGACGCACGTCATATTGTTTCAAAAATCAATGGTGTCACGCTGTTGAGTGAAATTGCTGATCCTGGTGCAGATGATCCATACGCAAACACGGATGACGCCCAAAAAAAGGCATTTGATGATGCCAAAAGTGTCAATAAATATAGTAACGTCACTCCTGGGCTCGATGCTTCAATGAAACAGGACGCCGACAAAGAGGAAAAAGATGAAAAACAGCTGAAAGCCAAAGTCGGTGGCAATGATAGAAAAAAAATACAAAGTCCTGCGGTTACCGACAAAGAAAAAATTGAAAATTATTTTTCAGATCTTTTCATAAAGTATGCAGGTAAAATTCTATTGTTTGTTTTAAAGCTTTTAAGAAAGGTCGCTGGCGGCAGCGCCACCCTGGCATCATCATTTGCTACTTTTGGATTCAAAAAAACAATACTACGTGTCCTAAAATATTTAGGACTTAGTGATGAATCAGCTAAATCTGCGGAAGAGTTTTTTAGCAAACTTGTTTATCACTCTGTTGATCTTATCGGTGGAGGCAAGCCACTTGACGTAGTCATTTCAACGTTAGAAGATGAAAAACCTGAAGATGTTTCAAAAATGGCGGTCACTGCTACTAAAATGGCAAAAGAAGAAATGAAAACATCAAAAGAAAAATCAAAAGCAGCAAAAAAAGAAGCAGAAACACCAGCAGCAAAAACACCAGCAGCAAAAACACCAGCAGCAAAAACTGAATCATTAACACGTCTTAATAAAGAAATTATGATTCTTGAAAGACGTTTTCGTAATCAAAAGAGAATTTGATAAAATATCAAAACATATGTTTAGTTGATTTATTTGTTGGGCAGGAATTTTTAAGAAGATTCCTGCCCAATTGCATATTTAGATCCAATAGGGAAGATTATGCTGGTTAATGAATCAACATTGAGAACAGCCGTAAGAAAGTATTTGTTGAAAGAAATCACGTTTGATAGTGTTGCATCAGTCCATAATGACTTCATCACCACGGTTGTGCCGGGCTCGGCGGCGGTGTCGGGGATGACGGACGCAATGACTCGTAGATCTGCACGGCAAAATTTTATGATTGTTAACCCATGGGGTGGAGAAAATTCTCCAAGTGCAATGATTCAAAATGACACTGATGAAGGAATAACCCCACAACAGCAAATTGAGTATCTTTATAATTATGTTAACAACAATAACATTAAAGAGGTATATCTTGCAATAATTAAAATTTTAAAAAATCATGCAGGTGATTTGGATGCTGACGAAGATGAAATTGAAAGGTTGTATGGGAGTGCTTTGTTAAGATCTTTAACTAATGCTGCTGGGTCAGCGTATACATCATCCCAACCTCTTCCACAAAATTTGGCAACTTTAACAGGCTTGCCTGTTAAGCCTGTTGCACCTGGAGATCAGGCAATAGTAGACAAAAACATGTCCACCATCAATGCAGCACTTGCACAAGCAAATGCAAGATCTTTATCTAATGCTTTACAAGCATTACTTGATTTCACAACATCGCCTACACGCGCATTTGCAACTTATGATTGGTCTAAATTAAATAATGCTCGACAGGAAGCTGCTCGACCTGGCGCTACCGTTGATTCTATTGTAGCACTATTAGTTGGTGCAGCTATTCTTTCTATTGATAAAACAAAGTTTCAAAATTTTGCGACACAATATCTTAAAAGTTGTGTCAGCGTTGGAATAGAACAAACAAATAAATGGGCTGAGAATTATATTCTAACTACTGATTTATTGAAATCAGGTACAACACCCACAGCTCCAGGGGTGGCCCCTGTGCCCGGCCCAACCACCGCAGCTGTTCCAGCCACAGCTCCCGCGGCCGCAGGAGTCGCTCCAGCTGCAAAGCCAAAACCAAAACCAGCCGGTGATTGGAGTTCTTACGTAAGAATGACCAGGGGCGGTCAAGGAGCAGCTGTACAACAGGCCTGGGGGAATAATGCAACAAAGTTTGGTGGTGACGCATCATACCCTTCATTTGTGAAATGGTATAGAACTCAAATGAATAGCAATGGTGGTCGTCATTTATCTCCCGATAAAATAATCAGGCTTCTCCAACAGCCTACGCCCGCCGCAGCAGCACCTGCAGCAACTCCAGTAGCAACTCCAGCAACTCCAACTCCAGTAGCAGCTCAGACACCTGCGGGGCCAGCATCAACTCAGACACCTCAGCCAAATGTTAGAACTGATGCATTAAGAAATAGATCAGCTAGAACAGCAGATAGAGCTAATAGACAAAGCGCTAGAGCAGATAGAATAGATCAAAGAAGAGCAAACAGAAAAGCAAAGAAACAATAGTTGAGCCAAAAATGAAAAAAACAAAAATGGTATCATTGCTAAGACTTTTAAAAGAAGAAGTTAAAAAGCTTGTTGAAGCTGAGGATGAATTTGAAGATGGAGGTCTTGAAGTTTCCACTGAGGAGACTCCATCAGAAGATTTCACAGATACAGACGAGGAACTTCTTCAAAATTTGTCGTCTGAATATTCTCAAAAATTAATAGAAATGAAAGACAAATTAGCTGAAGAAGCCTTCCAGAAATTGGTAGATAAGGAACTGCTAATTAACACTATTAATGGTTCAGTCAATGTAACTATCACAAAGGCTTACTGGGGTTTGGATGACGCACTCATGTTTTCAGGTGAGTCAATTGATGAAGAAGGGCATATATCTCTACATACCTTGTAAATTTGGTTCCAGCAGGTATGCAAACCAGCCGCCGGTGTGGTATAATATTTTTGTAAATCACACTTGAGGTAAAATGCCGGATCCTAAAAAGAACGTTGCTGACCTAAAGATTGGAATTAGTTTTGCCCGACAGTTGCAAGACATTCAAATTCAAGAAAGCCTGGATATGATTGAGAATCATATTGAGCAAAATTTTAAAGGGTGGTGGAATCATCCTTCTGCAACACAAGTCAGATTCTTTGCCCGCCGCCTCCTAAAGTTTAGACCCACACAGGAAAAGATTTCTAGTTACAACATGATGATTGCTCAGATTGATGCTGCAACATCACGTTACAATAAAGAGCATGAAAAACAGTCAGCAGGATCTTTTTTAGCTTTTGGTAAACTTAAAACTCCTGTTGGTGCTCTCCTTAATGATATTAAGGAAGCTATGCATCGATGGATCTTCACAAAAAAGAAGAAGATGCTGTCATCAGAATTGATGGTAGTCAATTGGTACATTAGTGAAGATGGACCAAGAATGTCTCCTGATGAACATGCAATTGTAGATAAATTTAAGACACACTTTGATCACATTGGTTGTTTGTTTAGAAATACAAACACCTTGGCATTTAAGTTGTTTGATTATATTTTTTCTACTATTTCTTTCAAGAAAGACTACGTCTATTTTAGATCTTTCTTTTCAAAAGACTTTGACCTCTTTGAAAAAATGTCAAAGGTGATGCCAGGGGATTTGCTATTTTATAAATACCCTCAATGTGCAGCGGTTCCAGTTCTTGCTTGTGGTAGAGTTGAATATAATCCTGACTTAAAATCATACTCTATCAATATTATGAATGACGGCTATTACTACTTTGCACCACTCAAATATCTTAGGATGAGACGCTAATATGGGTTATTACGAAATTCCGTTTTCCGCATCCAATCTCGATAATGAAAAGCGGGAGGAGCTTGAGCACATTCTTTCCAACAAGTTGATTTCTGAAGCGCTGGCTGCAGGTGGATTTATCGCCGGTGGATGGCCTCGGGCTCTGCTTGATCCTCGGAAAAAAAATCCACTCTTTCCTCTAGATAAGAAATATACTGATATTGATATTTTCTTTGAAAACACAAATCAGCGTAATGAATGTCTCAAAAAAATGCCACACTCTGATGAATTTAGAGAATCTAAATTCGCATCAAATTTTAATATTTCAGGTGTTGAAAAAAACTATAACGACTTTTTACCCAAGCAAAGTCTCTCTGCTCCACTTCCATTTGCTAAGTGGGCATCAGTTGTTCCAGTTCAAATGATTACCCATGATTCTCTTATTCATGGTAGCATTGAAAACACGCTAAATAGCTTTGATCTAAAAAATTGCAAGGTTGCAATCAAGGGTGAGTCTTTCATCATTCATGATGAATATTTTGACGTGCAACTGTCAAACAAGATTCATATTGAAAAGTGTAATTCTCCATACACTTTGGGAAGAGTAAACAAGTATATGAATTGTTATTCTTATTCCGACATTTCGGAAGATTCATATGCTTTGATTGATGAGTGGTTGCTCGATGCATATCGAAAATTTCCTGATTACGACTGGATGATTGAAAAGAGTATGATTGAAGATTACGTTAAAGCATGTCTGCGCACCACAATTCGTAATCGCAACATTTCTATTTTGGAAAACATCATGCTGTTTGTTGGAAAGTGGAGCGTGTGGACCAACTATGGGAATAGCGATTTTATCGCTGAAGAGCTTAATGATAGAGAAAAGAAATCAGTAATTTCTTCTTCTTAGCAAAGAAGCTTTATGTATTCTTTGATTACGCCTTCAAACTTCAGATCGAATCTGATTTTGTTTAGACCAACCATACGGTGTAAGCTCATTCTTTCTCCAGATCGACCTTGATTTCCTTTTGCTTTATGAAAGATTGCTTTTGCCAAACTGTTCTTGATTAAATCAATTTCAGATTCAATCTGCGATATAGCATCTTCCTCACTGCTAGTCTCAATTTCGATTGAATTTTTTCCTTCGGCATTGACTTTCATCATTTCATAATAAAAATCGCTTCTATAAAAAAAGCATGATAATGATGTTGTGTCTCCTGAAATAGGACCTTCAGTCAAAAGATACCATTTGTCTTGTGTATTTTTGATTCCAACATAATCTATTGGAGGGCTTTTATGCCTTTCTAAAGAGTGTTTACATTCAATTTCTCTTCCATTGTAAACAACATCAACCCGTTTTTTATCTTTTGGTCTGGACTCGATTGAGTCACCTATTTTCATTCTTATTGCTTCTTCAACAACATGGGCTGAAGTTACTTCACGAGCTTTCTTAAGATCCAAAACAATTACGACTCTGCCTTCTTCTTCTCTGTAGTATCCTTCAAGGGCACTAACAAAAGAATTAAAAAACGGGTCGACTGTTGCTGATTGTTTTGTTATATTAGCAAGATTTGCTCTAAATTCTTTAGCAACTTCTTTTTTCATTTTTTTCTCCAGT
>Ga0209400_1000670_pt1 | contig 29707 bp, 22 predicted proteins | sample M_130807_EF_Meta_FD_187313 | JGI IMG/M metagenome (GOLD analysis project Ga0209400, IMG submission 187313) | Freshwater microbial communities from Lake Montjoie, Canada to study carbon cycling - M_130807_EF_MetaG (SPAdes) (version 2) | ecosystem: Environmental > Aquatic > Freshwater > Lake... | reverse complement strand
CCCCCTCAAACTTCCCTCCTTCTCCTTTTATCCGTTCCTCGTTTTCGGGGATGCAAAAGTATAAAGCTTTTTTCTATTTGCAAAATAAATTTTAAAATATTTTTTATTCTGCACGCTCTCCTATTCCACAATTCCTTCGTTTAAGGGGTGGCAAAGCTACCACTTTTTTATTCCCCTACAACCTTTTTGTTCCCTTTAAGCGCAATTACCTAGTTATGAATGACTAATATTTATTTATGCTGTGGCTGATTGCGTTTTTTGAAACTGTAAAACCTATATTCAGACAATTTAAGATCTATTTTGAAGGAAAATTATTTTTTTGAATTCATTATTTTCTCAATGATTTCAACAACTTTAACCCCATCACGCGCATCAATTGCTATCTGTTCCTTTCCATTTAAACACATGACAACATTGTCATAAATTTGAAAATGGTTTGATGCACTCCCAGTATAATCACCATAATTGTTTGCAAAGTTATTTTCTTCAATTGTTGGTGGGCTATAATCTTGTATATGACAATACTCAATTTTATTCATGTATTGTCCACCTATTTTAAAAGTACCTTTTTCGCCTATTACCGTAATGCTACTTTCAAAGTTTGCATTCCAAATTGCAGTTGAAAAGTTAAAAGTTCCTAATCCTCCTTTGTTAAACTTGAATTTCACAATACCAGAATCCTCAAATTCTGTTGAAAGATTGCTATTGAATTTATGAAAAGAAGCTTCAATGTCTTGAATATCTCCAAAAACCCAATACATGATATCGATAAAATGACTAAACTGAGTATAAAGTGGTCCACCATCTAAATCTTTTGTACCTCTCCAAGAACCTTTTTTGTAATAGCGATCATCTCTATTCCAAAAACAATTGATTTGCACCAGTTGAATTTTCCCTATAATAGATAAGTCAACAATAGACTTCATCCACTTTACAGAAGGTGAAAATCTATTTTGTTTGACCACAAAAATATTTCTATTGAATAATTCGGCTAGTTGAATAAGTTCGTTGCCCTCATTAGAATTCAAACAAATTGGTTTTTCTACCAATACATGATACCCATGTTTTAGACTTAAGGCAGCATATTTAGCATGCAATCCATTGGGAATACAAATTGAAATAATTTCACTGAAAACATTGGCACTCAGAAATTCATTAAAATGCTTAAAAATGGGGATTTTTTCTCCATACTTATTTTGTGCCTGTATATAATTTTCAGGGCTGTTTTCGATAATAGCAGTTAATTCACAAAAAGGATGCGCTAAAATTTCTTCTACATGTTTCTTCCCAATGTGTCCAAAACCAATTACACAAAAATATTTGCTGTTCAATTTGATTAAGTTTATTTTAATGTTTAGAGACTTTTATTGCAAACATGGGCAACAAAGATACAAATAGCTTTGAATTATACGCTGAAATATTTAATATTGCATTTATTAAAAATGTGAAATATTAATATATTTTGACATTTTTTGACAACAAAAAAAAGAAAATGAAGAATATGTACTTTACTTTAAAATTCAATAAAGCCACAGCGAACCTGATTGTTACAGGTTTGATCTCTGTTTTATTGACAAGTTGTATTGGAAATAAAAAATTCTTGTATCTCCAAAACAAACAAACTAAAACCACTTCCAAGAACGAGACATTCAAATCAAATTTTGAGGAGTACAAACTCAAACAAGGTGACATATTGTACATTAGAATGGTTACAGAGGATGAAAAAATGAATATGTTGTTCAACCCTTTGATGGGTAACAATATGAACATGCAAATGATGTCTCAAGGTGGCTTTGGAACACCTTTTTATCTCATGGGATACTCAATTGACAATGAAGGAAATTTAGCACTGCCTTATATTGGCAAAGTAAATTTACTTGGTAAATCAGTTGAGGAAGCAAAAACTATACTGTATGCTGAAGGAAGTAAATTTTTCAAAAACTTCTTTTTACAAGTAAAACTTGCAGAATTTAGATTCAGTATATTAGGGGCAGTCAATAGACCTGGACAATATTTCTTCATGGTCAATCATTTGAATATTTTTGAAGCAATTGCAATGGCCGGCGATGTATATGATTTTGCAAAAAAAACAAATCTTACCCTGATCAGAGAAGAAAATGGTGAAACCAAAACAATTCCTATTGATCTAACTGATGTAAACTTAATCAAATCAAAATATTATTTCATTCAACCAAATGATATCATTTATGTTGAACCAGTAAAATCAAGATCTCTAGGAAATTTCAGTAGCTTTCAAACTTCTATAAATGCTGCATTGCCATTGTTAAGTACGTTTTTGATGGTCTTGAATACATACATAATTTTAAATAACTTAAAATAAATGAAAGAAACATCAGACCGTAATGTTGAATTTACACCCATAAAGTCATTAGACTCAAGTATCAATGTAAAAAAATTAATAGGTAAGTTTTTAGGGTATTTAACCTATTTCTTCATTTCTATTTTGATAAGTGTGTTGATTGCATTTTTAATCAATAGATATTCTCCTGAAAAATATTTAGTCAAGGGTTATTTTTTAATCAAAGAAAAGGGCGGTAGAAATTCCTTTGAAGGAATGGATAATTTTATTCAAGGATTACAGCTCTTAAATACAAGCAAAAACGTAGAAAATGAAATCCAATTGATGAGTTCAAGAATGGTAACTAGTGAAACTATTCAAAATTGTGATTTCGATATCGATTATTTCATTTTTGGCCAAATTAAAAAAATTGATTTATACCCCAACAGTCCATTTGCTGTTTTGGTGGATTCAGATCACGTTCAAACATACAATGTAAGTTATGTCATTAAATTCAATAAAGACAATGAATTTAATATTTACGTTAAAGAAGGAGAGCCAACAGTATTAGACCCAAAAACTCAAAAAAACTTCAATGTTCCTTTTGTTTTCAGTGAAAAGAAATACAAATTGGGAGAACAGATTAAAGGCAATAGTTATAGTTTTAAAATTTATATTACTCAACCTGAATTAATCAATTACAATGAGGAATATGCTTTTGTATTCAATTCTAAGAAAGCCTTGTTAAACAAATATGCAGGCTCTGTATCCATTAAACCTATAAACAAACAAACCAGTGTGGTTGAAATTTCAAAGGAAGGTTTATGGCCTGAAAAAGATGCGAAATTTATCAATACCTTAATGGAAACATACATCCAAAAAGGACTATACGACAAGAACCAAATCTCCATGAATACCATAAGTTTCATTGATAAATACTTGATTTCAATAACAGACTCCTTACAGTTTTTTGAAGACAGGCTTCAAAATTTTAGAATTCAAAACAAGCTAATTGACATAAGTATTCAAGGAAAGAGTTTAATGGAAAAAATGAACGGCTTTGAACAGAAAAAAGCAGAAGAGGAAATTAAACTGAAATACTACTCCTATTTAAATGAATACATCAAAAAAAATAAAGAATTAGATAAATTAGTTGCCCCAAGCATCATGGGAATTCCAGACCCCTTATTGAATCAACTTGTCACTGAACTTGCTAAGCTATATGCTGAAAAAATCATTTTGACTCAAAGTATGGAAAAAATAAATCCAGCTTTGTTAGCAAAAGAAAAATCTATTGAATTAATCAAAAGTACCATCTTAGAGAATGTTAAAAATATTCAAAATAATTCAAAATTATTGATTGCAGATATTGAAAACAGAATCAATGGTTTTGAGGGGCAAGTATCAACCTTGCCTGAGAAGGAACAAAAACTACTCAATATCGAAAGAAAATATAAATTAAATGACAAACTCTTGACTTACTTACTAGAAAAGAAAGCAGAAGCAGGTATAGCCGGTGCCGCCAATATTTCTGATAACAAAATTGTAGACAATGCAGTAGTCATTAAAAAAACATCTCCTAAAAAAGGAATGAATTACTTGTTTTCTATTGTATTTGGGATAGTGATTCCATTGGTAATTATATTGTTTATTGAGTTTTTTGACAACAGAATAAACAACCACAGCATCCTTCAATCGACAACAAATATTCCAATTGTAGGAAACATCCCTCATAACAATAAAAAATCAACGCTTGTTATTGCTAATCACCCTAAGGCAGCAATTTCTGAAAGTTTCAGAAACCTAAGGTCGAACATGAATTTTATTACAAAAAACAAGACTGGATGTAATACAATCATGGTAACATCAACTGTTTCAGGAGAGGGTAAAACGTTTATCAGTATGAACTTAGCTTCAGTATTAGCGATTGGTGGTTTTAAAACTTTATTGATAGGGGTCGATTTAAGAAAACCAAAGATTTTCCAAGATTTTAAATTAGACAACCATATTGGTTTGACAAATTATTTAATTGGAAAAGTAGGTAAAGAAGAAATTATAAAAGACACATTAACTCCAAATTTAAAAATTATCACTGCGGGTCCTACTCCACCAAACCCTTCAGAGTTAATTATGTCAGATGAATTTAAGAACCTAATTGCCGATTTAAAGCCAGAATTTGATTTCATTGTATTGGATACACCTCCAATTGGACTAGTAGCTGACGGATTGGATTTAATGCCTCATTCTGATATTATTTTATATGTGGTAAGACATAGAATCAGCAGTAAAAACTATTTGAATATGATCAACGATATCTATGGTCAAGAAAAAGATAAAAATATAGGATTGGTATTTAATGACATCAATTTTGCCAACGTATATGGTTATGGATACGGATCATATAGTTATGGATATGGAAATAGTTACAGTTATGGATACGGATACGGATACGGATATGGATATGGATATGGATATGGATACGGTTATGGATATGGTTACGGATATGGTAACTACGGCGATGTAGAGCAAGAGAAAAAGCCTATTTGGAAAAAAATCCTAGGGGTCTAATCCATTTCAATACATTTTAAAGTAAAAAGAGTGAACTTGACTAAATCAAGTTCACTCTTTTTTTTGATTTCATATGCCAATGATTCAATCGTATTACTTAAATAATCATTGACTGTTCGTTGTTACTGATGTTCAAGTAAATCAAAACAAAAAAAATGTAAATCATACAATCAGAATTTTGTTCATGAACAATGGTTTGTGGGACTTATTTGTTACAACTCAATAACCTGCATTAAAATTATACAAGCAAGTTACTGAACTGAATTATACATTCGCTTTAGATAGAAATCTGAATTTTATTTTCCAATAAATGATGCTCAATACAATTAAAATAAGTAAAAATTGGTAGATATTTAATAGTTGATTAACAATAAAAAAATTAATTCCAAGTTGAATAAAAGTATAAAGTAAACTTATATTTAATTGAGCATATCTGCCTTCATTGGTTAAAAACTGATAGAGATGTTTTCTATGTGCCTTGAAAATATTTTCTTTATGATAAATACGATGCATTAATGTATAAATTGTATCAATCCCATACACCAATAAGAGTCCAATTAACGTAAAATCAAATGTTTGTTGAATTCTTGAAATAATAAAAAACACAATTAACAAAGAAATACTGATACTTCCCACGTCACCAGCAAAAACCAATGCTGTTCTTCTAACATTAAAAAATGAAAATATCAAAACAGCTATAATTGTATAAAGTTCAATAGTTTTTATAGAATCGTTTGTTTCAGTAATACAAAGAGGTACCAGGACAGAGAGTGAATATAATGCAGTAATTCCATTAATTCCATCCATGAAATTATATGCATTCATGATTCCAATAAAAACGATCAAAGAGAGTAACAAATACACTGGAGATAAACTGTTAAATAAATCCAATTGATAAAATACCAATAGCATTGAAATCAAATGAAAAGCAAACCGAATTTTATTTGAAACACTCTTGATATCGTCAAGAAAGCTAATAAAACCAACTAAAGTCAAAGCCAGAACTAAATAAGGAAATTCATACTGATTGTAAATAAAAAAAATGAGGGCAGCAAAAATAAATATGATGCCTCCTCCCCTAATTGTTGGTTTTACATGTGAACTTCTTTCATTTGGCAAATCGAAGAAATTGAGCTTTGGAGCCAATTGAATAAAGAAATATTCTATTAGAAACAAAATGATAGCTAATACAATAAGTTCTATGATCATAATCAATTATTTTGAAATGAAAAAATCGTTGTTTTTAAACCTTCTTTGGTTGAAACAGGAAGTTTAACATCTAATGCTTTTAAAATTTTCGAGTTATTTACTTGATAATTCTCTACCATTTTATTCAATTGTTCAGAGCCAATTTTAGCATTTAAAATATCTAAACCACCAAACAAAGCACGAATGAAAAATATGGGAATTTTTAACAATTTAATTTTTTTATTGTACGTTTCCCCTATCATCTGAACCAATTCATTTGTACTTATTGCTTGATCGTCTGAAACATTATAAATACCAGAATCAATATTACGTTCAATTATTTTACCAATTACAAATACCAAATTATCAATACTCAAAAAAGACCTTTTGTTTTCAAATGCTGCAAACGGATACGGAATGCCCTTATTCACAAAATTCACAAGCAAATTCAAATTTCCTTTGTTTCCTGGTCCATGAATCATACAAGGACGAAGGATGTAATATTTTTTTTGAGAATGAGGATGATTGTTTATGAACGTCGCATACAAATTTTGAATTTTTTGTTCTGCTAAAAGTTTTGATTTCCCATATGCTGTTTTGGGATTGGGATCAATGGTTTCAAATAACTCAGTATTGACCTGGTCTGCAGCTGCTTTTACTGAGCTCATGTAAATAAATTGTGATGCATTTGATTCTAGAAATTTTTTAAATAATAAAACGGTTAAATCTGTATTTATTTCAAAATATTTACTTTCACTATTTGTTTTTTTAGTATCATGTGCTAATCCAGTTAAATGTATAAAAGATGAAACATCAGGTAATTCTAAATTTTTAATTTGGTCCCAGTTGATTGAATTTTGTTGATTGTTTGAAGATCTATTCAATTCAATTAAATTCATTTTTGGATATGTTGATTTAAAATATGCACTTAAATGCTTACCTACAAAACCTGAAGTACCTGATATTAAAACTGATGAGCTCAAATTAATTTAATTATATAAACATCTAAATATACTGTTTTATTTTTAAAAAAAATCTAAAAAAAATCAAAAAATAGTTGGACTTGATTTGATTTTCATCCAATGCTCTTTTAATTTCTTTGGTTTTTGTAAAATAGCTAAAAATTCCTCTGTTACTTATACCTCCTGTTTTCATCCTAATTGTGACCTTTGGGAGGTATTTAAAATTTATTTTTTGAATTTTAAACAAGCGAATCAATAACTCAAAATCTGCAGCTATTTTATAATTTTCACTAAACAAACTTGATTGGATATAGACCAATCGTTTACAATAAAAACTAGGATGTGGAGGCATTAAACCAATTGAAAACTTATCTATAGTCCATTTATCTGATGCGATCAACCTAACTGGTTTGTTTTTGTCATTAATGAAAATCACATTACTAAATAAAGCATCTAATTCTAAATTGCTTATGAATTCATTGACGATGGTTGAAATGGTATCTATTTCACTAAAGACATCTCCAGCATGTAAAAAGCCTATAATATCTCCAGAACTTATTTTTATACCTTTATTCAGAGCTTCGTATAAAGATTGGTCAGATTCTTGTATGAGAACACCAATTTGAGACTGATATTTTAAAATAACCGAATGTGTATGATCAGTTGACCCCCCATCTATCACAATATATTCAATGTTTGGAAAATCTTGTTCAATTACTGACTTTATTGTTTTTTCAATGGCAGTTTCTGCATTTTTACAGACAGTAATGATTGTAACTTTCAACCTATAATTTGCTTAAAATGAAAATATCAACTTATTCGTTTTGAGTAAATACCGCGTGTCCAGCATCCATTAAAAACTTTTCTTTTTGCATTAATTTAATATCAGAGTGGACCATATCTTCAACAAGTTCTTTAAGTGAATACTTTGGCTTCCAATTCAATTCCATTTGTGCTTTTTTAGGATCACCAATCAGTAATTCAACTTCTGTAGGTCTGAAATATCTTTTGTCAACCGAAATAATTTCATCCCCAATCTTTAATGGACAATTGCTAATTCCAAATTGTTTTAATTTTTCATTATCGATATGTGATACCATCCCAATCTCATCGCTATTCATTCCTGAAAAAGCCAATCCAATTCCCATCTCTGAAAAAACCAATTTTACGAAATCTCTGATTGAAGTAGTAATTCCAGTAGCAATGACAAAATCAGATGGTTTTTCTTGTTGCAACATTAAATACATTGCTTCAACATAATCTTTTGCATGTCCCCAGTCCCTCTGTGCATTTAGGTTACCTAAATATAATTTTTGCTGCATTCCCAATACAATTTTTGCTGCTGCTCTGGTAATTTTTCTTGTCACAAAAGTTTCGCCTCTAACTGGACTCTCGTGATTAAATAGAATCCCATTACAAGCAAACATTTGATATGCTTCTCTATAATTTACTGTAATCCAATAAGCATATAATTTAGCAACTGCATAAGGAGAACGAGGGTAAAATGGTGTTGTTTCAGACTGTGGAACAGCTTGTACCAAACCATACAATTCTGAAGTTGAGGCTTGATAAATTTTGGTTTTGTTTGTTAAACCAAGAATTCTTACCGCTTCAAGGATTCTTAAAGTTCCAATTCCATCGGCATTGGCTGTGTATTCAGGAGTTTCGAAACTCACATGAACATGACTCATCGCTGCCAAATTATAAATTTCATCGGGTTGAACCTCTTGAATGATTCTAATTAAATTTGTTGAATCTGTTAAATCACCAAAATGAAGTTTAAAATTTAAATTTTTTTCATGAGGATCTTGATACAAATGGTCAATCCTATCCGTATTGAAGAGCGAACTTCTTCTCTTAATTCCGTGAACTTTATATCCTTTTGTCAATAAAAACTCAGCAAGGTAAGAACCATCTTGACCTGTAATTCCAGTAATAAGTGCAACTTTTGACATTGAGTAGTAAAATTTTATCAGATTGTTTTAAAAATCAATTCAAAAAAACCTGTTTGAATGTACAAATATAGCTATAAAAAAATAGAAGGATAAAATCATTTTTAACGAATGGCTAAAGAATTAAACGATTTTAAAAATACAAGTAAATTCCAAGAGTATTACAATTTTTAGTCAATTTTTTTTATTAAATTGTTATCATTGTTAACTTGATAAAGTTTTTTTTTGTTTTAAATCCTTTGAAATAGAGTAACATTGCTAAAGTTTATATTACATAATAACCATAAAAGTACCTAAAAGTTATATTTGTGAGTGAAACATTGAAATGACTACCAAACAATCTGATTTGAAATGCAATTTTTGAAATTTATATTCACAAAGTCAAGTAAAATACCTAGATGGGTAATTTTTTTATTTGATATTTTACTTTGTGTTTTCGGATATATCTTCTCTTTATTCACAAGGTTTAGCTTCATGCCTGTTTTAGATGCAACCACACATATTGAAGTTGCTTTTAAATTGATTCCCATTTACATTATCATTAAAGGTTTAACAATTGGATACTTTAGACTGCATACCTTCATTATCAGACATACCAGTGTTCAAGATGGCTTGAGAATTTTTTATGCAATGTCAACTTCAGCAATATTGATTTGGCTTTCAGATATTGTATTGGGCTATGTATTTTCAACAAACAAAGCCTATTTCCCAAAATCGATAATTTTAATTGACTTTTGTTTGTCAATTTTCTTCTTGTCTGCATTTAGAGTTTTTATAAAACTACTTTATATCCGAATTATTGCCAATAATAATTCTCAAACTGTCAATTATGCAATTTACGGTGCTGGTGAATCCGGATTAACAACGAAGAGGAAACTAGAAATGGAAAGCAGGGGGGCTGGTAAAGTAGTTTTGTTTATTGATGATAGTCCAAACAAGTACAAAAAAATGTTGGATGGTGTTAAGATTTTTGATGGGAACAACAATCTTGAAGAAACACTCAAAAGATACAATATTGAAAATTTAATTATTGCCATTCCTTCAATTTCAAAAAGCAAAAAGCAGGATTTAATTGAAAGGTGTCTTTCATTAAATATCAATGTAAAAATAATTCCTCCTATTGAAAAATGGATCAATGGTGAGTTGAGTTTCAATCAAATAAAAGCTGTAAAAATTGAAGAGTTAATAGAAAGAGAAATCATAGAATTAGACATTACTCAAATAAACAAACAACTGAACAATAAAGTAGTAATGGTAACTGGCGCTGCTGGCTCAATTGGCTCAGAATTAATTGTTCAAATATTAAAATTCAGGCCCAATAAAATCATTTGCCTAGATAAATCTGAAGTTAGATTGTATGATTTGGAAGCTCAACTGAAGGAACTTTCAAAAGGTGATCAATTTCCTTCAATAGAAATAGTATTGGCTGACATTACCAATTATCCAAGACTCAAAAACATTTTTGAAACCTATAAACCAGAAATTATTTACCATGCAGCTGCCTACAAACATGTTCCTTTGATGGAAGAAAACCCAAGCGAAGCCGTATGGGTAAATGTAAAAGGAACCAAAACATTGGCTGATACATCAGTAGAATTTGGTGTGAGTAAATTTGTGATGGTCAGCACTGATAAAGCGGTGAACCCAACAAATGTGATGGGTGCCAGTAAACGTATTGCTGAAATTTATGTGCAATCTTTATTTAACGAGCTTAACGGAAAAGGTGAAACTACCAAGTTTATCACCACTCGATTTGGAAATGTTTTAGGTTCGAGCGGATCGGTTATTCCTCGATTTAGAAAACAAATTGAAGAAGGTGGTCCAATTACAGTTACGCATCCTGAAATTACCCGTTATTTTATGACGATTCCTGAAGCTTGTCAATTGGTTTTAGAAGCAGGTCACATGGGACAAGGGGGTGAAATATTCATTTTTGATATGGGTAATTCTACTAAAATCATAGACTTGGCAAAGAAAATGGTGAAATTGTCTGGATTGACTTTAGGAAAGGATATTCAAATTATTTATACCGGATTGAGACCTGGAGAAAAAATATATGAAGAACTTCTGAATGATGGTGAGAATGCGCTCCCTACACATCACCACAAAATAATGATTGGAAAAGTAAGGCAATACCATTTTGAATCGGTTTCAACACAAATCAATGAATTGATCGATTTATATAAAAATCAAAACATGATGGAAATTGTTTCAAAAATGAAACAGATTGTACCTGAATTCAAGAGCAAAAACTCTATTTATGAACAATTAGACCAGTAAAACACATTTTTGCTGTACAAATAATTATACCCTATTTTTTTGTATGCTCATTTAAACTTCAAGGTGAGAAATAGTAATCTCCTATAAAACAAATATTTAAAGCTTTTCTCTCATAAAACTAACTTTCAAATATGTTTTTAGAAAGTTTCTAAATTGATTTTTTTTTACACAAGGCTTTTCGCAAAAAGATTTCATATTATATTCGCAGCAGTGTTCCAAATTGGCTGAGTTAAAATAAAACTATTTGACAAAGCTTTGACAGAACTCAAACTAACAGAAAATCATTATATAAATGAAGATTTATCGATTACTCGCATTTGTTGTAATTTTTGTTTTCTCATTGAATTCAGTTTTGGCAGATGCTGCTGAAGGAGAGAAACTTTTCAAAGCCAACTGTACGGCTTGCCATGCCATCAACGAAAAAATTGTTGGTCCAGCTCTCAAGGATGTTCACAAAAGAAGAAATCCTGAATGGTTATTAAAATGGATTAAAAACTCACAAGCACTTGTAAAAGCTGGAGATCCAACTGCTGTTGCTTTGTTTAAAGAAAACAATGAGTCAGTAATGACTTCTTTTGAACAATTGAGTGACTCAGAAGTGAAATCTATTCTTGAGTATGTTCAAAAAGAAAGCGAACAACCTGCACAACCTGCACAAGCTGCAACAGCTTCAACTACTTCAGAAAGCAAATCTTCAGCAAGTGGTACTTCAAATGGCAGTTTTTATAACCAAACTACATTTTATGCATTGCTTGTAATGGCTTTGATTTTGTTGATATTGTTATTCATTATCAATAAAGTTAAAAAAGTAGTAGATGAGTTGCATGCTCAAAAATTCCCAGCAACTGAAGGGTCAGAAGAGCAAAAAATATCTTGGAAACTGAACAAATCAAGCTTCAGATATAAATTATTTGTTAAACATCCAGTTGTAGGTACATTGGTTGTATCCTTGTTGTTCATGCTTGTTTTTGGATTGTACGGTTTCGATTACGGTAACAAATACATTGGGGTTCAGAAAGGGTATGCTCCTGAACAACCTATCAAGTACTCGCACGAATTACATGCTGGAAAATACAAAATCAACTGTTTGTATTGCCACAATGGTGCAGACAAAGGAAAGCAAGCCTCTATTCCTTCTCCGAGCACATGTATGAACTGTCATATGCATGTTCAAGCAAAAGAAAAATACAATGGTTCTGTTTCTCCTGAAATTCAAAAAATATACAATGCAGTGGGTTGGGATGCTGAAAAAAGAGCTTACGATCCAAGCAAAGAAAAAACTCCTATCAAATGGGTGAGGATTCACAATTTACCAGACCATGCTTATTTCAACCACGCTCAACACGTAAAAATTGGTAAAGTTGAATGTCAAGCTTGTCATGGTCCAATTGAAAAAATGCCTGTTGTTTCTCAACAAAGAAGCTTACAAATGGGATGGTGTATCAACTGTCACCGTGAAGCTAAAGTTGATGTTGCAAACAACAACTACTATGAAAAATTGCATGCTAAATTAAAATTAGATGGTAAGAGCATGGTTACTGTCGCTCAAAATGGTGGATTAGAGTGCGGAAAATGCCACTACTAATCGTTTCATAGATCAATTATTAAAGAAAATTAATTTCAATGGAAAATAAAAATAATTACTGGAAAGGTATTGAGGAGTTAAACAAAGACCCTCAGTTTTTACAGCATAAAAGAAATGAATTTGCTGAAGGTATTCCTTTAGATGATGTATTTACAGAAGAAGAAGGCGCTTTAAACGCCAATCGTCGTGACTTTTTAAAATATTTTGGATTTGGAATTTCTGCAGTAGCATTGGCTGCTTGCAACAAAACGCCAATCAAGAATGCAATTCCTTATATCGTTAAACCTGAGAACATAACTCCAGGTATTCCTAACTATTATGCAAGTACTTGTAATGCATGTGCTGCTAACTGTAGTATTTTGGTTAAAACCAGAGAAGGAAGACCAGTTAAAATTGAAGGAAACAATGACTCACCAATATTCAAAGGTGCTTTGTGTGCAACAGGTCAAGGTGCTTTGTTAGGCTTGTACGACAATGACAGGTTACATGCACCACAGATTGCTGGTGCAGAAAGTACCTGGGAAGCAATTGATACTGAAATAAAGAAAGCATTGGCTTCTGCATCAAATATCAGATTGATCACAAAAACAACCAATAGCCCTTCAGGTAAAAAAGCAATTGCTGAATTTACTGCCAAATATCCTTCAACTCAGCATATTCAATTTGAAGCATTTTCGATGGGCTCAATAGCTGAATCAAATAAAATTGCATTTGGTAAAAACGTAGTTCCAGGATACCGTTTCGACTTGGCTAAAGTGATTGTATCATTTGGTGCTGATTTCCTAGGTACATGGATCTCTCCTACTGAATATACAAAACAATGGGCTTCAAACAGAACTCCAGAGAAAAAAGGCATGAGCCGTCATATTCAGTTTGAATCTAATTTATCTTTAACGGGGTCAAATGCGGATGTTCGCTATCCAATCAAACCTTCATCAGAAGGTGTTTATTTGATTAGCTTATACAACAAAATTGCTGCTTTGGCTGGAGCGCCTAGCTTAGGAAATATGCCTACTGTAGAGCTTCCATTGAACATGATTGAAATGACAGCGAAAGACTTATGGGCTGCAAAAGGCGCATCTTTGGTTGTTTCAGGTTCAAATAACTTAGACCACCAATTATTGGTAAATGCAATCAATAGTTTGCTGAATAATATTGGTACCACAGTAGATTTAGACAATTACAGTAACCAACATTTCAGCAACGATGCTGCATTTGAGTCTTTTGTAAATGATTTGAATTCAGGTTCAGTTGATACTGTTATTTTCTGGGATGTAAATCCAGTTTATGCTTATTATAATTCAACCAAATTGCTAGAAGGATTGAAGAAAGCTAAAACTACTATTTCATCAAACAGTAGCTTGGACGAAACTTCTGAATTGTGCAAATACCATGTTCCAGCGAATCATTTCCTTGAATCTTGGAATGACAATGAACCTAAAGCTGGCTATTTCGCATTAACTCAACCTACTATTTCTCCAGTTTTCAATACCAGACAAATGGAAGAAAGCTTGTTGAGATGGGCTGATAATACTACTGCTTACTACGATTATATCCGTGCAAATTGGAAAGGTATTTTGAGCAATGAAGCTGGATTTGAAGATGCTTGGATCAAGAGTTTGCATGATGGTTTTTACATGTTACCTGCCAAAGCTACTACAGCTGTTAAAGCCAATGTAGATTTGAGTTCAACAGTAAATGCTGCTTATAGTCTGTACACTTCTTCTAAAACCAATTTAGAGGTTAAATTATACGCCAAAGTTGGTGTAAGAGATGGTTCAAATGCAAACAATCCTTGGTTACAAGAATTACCAGACCCAATTAGTAAAGTAACTTGGGATAACTATGCAAACATCAGCAAAGCAACTGCTGATTCAATCGGTGTAAAAGATGGCGATTTAGTTAACATTACTTCAAAAGCTGGAAAAATTGAATCATTGCCAGTATTGGTTCAACCTGGTCAACCGAACAATACCATTGCCATTGCAGTTGGATACGGTAGAACTTCAGGCGGTAGAGTGGCTAAAAATGTTGGTAAGAATGCTTACCAAATGGCTTCTTTCTTGAACAAGTCGATGAATTTCAGTAATTCAAGCATCACCATTGAAAAAGCTGCTGGAGATTACGAATTGGCTCAAACGCAGACGCACCATACCATTGAAGGTAGAGCTTTGATAAAAGAAGCTTCTCTAAACGAATATTTAAAAGATGCGAAAGCAGGGAACCACGACCACCACGCTATTCTAAAAGAAAATGGCAATTTGTTAACCTTATGGGGTGAACATGATAGCAAAGGTCACAAATGGACCATGGCTGTAGATTTAAACAAATGTACCGGTTGTGGTGCTTGTGTAGTTGCTTGTAATGCTGAAAACAACGTTCCTGTAGTTGGTAGAGCTGAAGTTTTGAAGCGTAGAGAAATGCATTGGATCAGAATTGACCGTTACTACCGTTTCAGAAACAAGGAAAACAACAATATCAGCAAAGAAAAAGAATACAACAACCCAGAAACTGGTGTTGATTTCGAAAATGTGAGTGTAGTTCACCAACCATTGATGTGTCAACATTGTGGACATGCACCTTGTGAAACTGTTTGCCCAGTATTGGCAACTGTTCATAGCAGCGAAGGCTTGAACCACATGGCTTATAACCGTTGTGTTGGTACTCGTTATTGCGCGAACAACTGTCCTTACAAAGTTCGTCGTTTCAACTGGTTCAAATACCGTGAAAATGACCAATTTGATTTTAACTTTAACAATGACTTGGGTAGAATGGTTATCAACCCAGATGTTACTGTAAGATCAAGAGGTGTAATGGAAAAATGTTCGTTCTGTGTTCAAAGAATTCAAGCTGGAAAATTAACAGCTAAATTAGAAAACAGAACTATCAAAGATGGCGACGTTAAAACTGCTTGTCAACAAACTTGCCCAGCTGATGCCATTGTATTTGGAGATATTCATGATCCAGAAAGCAATGTTGCTAAACATTTCAAAAGTGAAAGAGGCTTCTTCTTATTGGATGAATACAATATTCAACCTTCTGTAACTTATTTAACCAAAATTAGAAACGTAGATGAAAATTTGGTAGCAGAGGAAAAACATGCTGCTAAACACCAAAATGAAGCTACTCCAGCGTCACATCAACATTCAGAATCAAAATCATAATCAGAAAACTGCACTAGCACATGTCATACGAATCACCAATTAGAGACCAATTAGTAACCGGTGGCAAAACATACCGTGATGTAACACGCGATGTAACAAGACCACTAGAAAACGCACCATCAAAAAGTTGGTGGATTGGATTTAGCATTTCAACTTTGGTTTTAGCCCTTTGGATTGGCGCCACAACTTATACCTTTTTGGTTGGTTTGGGAGCTTGGGGCTTAAATAAAACGGTTGGATGGGCATTTGATATTACCAACTTCGTATTTTGGGTTGGTATTGGTCACGCCGGAACCTTAATTTCTGCAGTATTGTTATTGTTCCGTCAAAAATGGCGTATGTCGATCAACAGATCGGCTGAAGCGATGACCATTTTTGCTGTAATATGCGCAGCTTCTTTTATTCTTTCACACATGGGAAGACCTTGGGTTGCTTATTGGCCAATTCCACTTCCAAACGCCTTTGGTACTTTATGGGTTAACTTTAACTCTCCATTGGTTTGGGACGTATTTGCAATCTCAACTTACTTCTCAGTTTCATTGGTATTCTGGTATATTGGATTGATTCCAGATATCGCTACTGTAAGAGATAGAGCTGTTTCAAAAGCAAGAAAATTCTGGTATGGATTTTTTGCAATGGGTTGGAATGGTTCAACTAAAACTTGGCATAGATATGAAGTCATCAGCTTGATTTTAGCTGGTATTTCAACTCCACTTGTATTGTCGGTACACTCAATTGTATCCATGGACTTTGCAACCTCATTGGTACCAGGATGGCATACGACTATCTTCCCTCCTTACTTCGTAGCGGGTGCAATCTTCTCGGGATTTGGAATGGTATTGACGCTTTTGATCATTGCTCGTGAAGTAATGAATTACAAAGACTATATTACTGAAGCACATTTAGATGCCATGACCAAAATTGTAATGGTAACAGGTACAATGGTTGGTATGGCTTATATTACAGAATTCTTTGTAGCTGCTTATTCAGGTGTTGAATATGAACAATATGCATTTTTAAATAGAGCATTCGGACCTTATTGGTGGGCATATTGGACCATGATGACCTGTAACTTGGTTGCTCCTCAAGTATTTTGGTTCAAATGGGCAAGAACAACACCTTGGTTCATTTTTATCATGTCAATCATCGTAAATATTGGTATGTGGTTTGAGCGTTTCGTAATTATCGTAACTTCATTACACAGAGACTTTTTACCTTCGAGCTGGGCAATGTACACACCTACAATCACTGAGGTAAGTATTTTAATTGGCTCATTTGGATTGTTCTTCTTCTTGTATTTCTTGTTCTGTAAGTTTTTACCTACAATCAATATGGCTGAAGTAAAAAGTATCATTCCTACACACCATGACGATCATGGACATAACCATGCGAAAGGAGAAAATCATGCAAACTAATAAATATATTTTAGGGGTTTATGACAACCCTGATAAGATTTATTCTACAACTAAGAAATTAATCAATAAAGGTTACAAAGTGGATGATGTTTATTCTCCATTTGCAATCCATGGAATGGATCGTTTACTTGGTATCAAGCGTTCAAACTTAACAGTTGCGGCTTTCTTATTCGCAATGACAGGTTTAACCTTAGCTGTTACTTTTCAAGTATATGTTTCTAAAATAGATTGGCCAATGATCATTGGTGGTAAACCAAATTTGCATATCCCAACTTATATTCCAATTACATTTGAATTGAGTATTTTATTTACTGCTTTTGGAATGGTGACTTGCTTTTTTATTGTAAACAGAATGTTCTGGGGTAAAAATGCAGACATCATCGATCCAAGAGTGACAGATGATTTATTTGTAGTATCAATTCAAGTTCAAGAAAATAAAACTGACGTTCAAGCTCTAAACCAATTGTTGGTTGAAAACGGAGCATTAGAAGTTAGAGAAAGGATCAAAGACTAATGTTTAACGCAAAAAACTTAATAAAAGCTGTTTTGGTTTCAGCAGTAGCCGCTACCACTTTCAGTTCTTGCAGTTCAGGTGGAGACAATCCAGGCTATGAATATGCACCAAACATGTACCATGGTTTTAGTTATGAGCCATTGTCTCAAAAAGCTGAAGAACCTAATACAATCAATCCGCATGGAATGAACATGCGTGAACCCGTTAAAAATACGATTGCTAGGGGTCAAGCAGATTTTGCTAAATACGCTTTTACTGTTGACAATTCTTCATACGAAGCTGCTGCAAGTTTGAAAAACCCTATCCCATTTAGCAAAAGTGTTTTGGCTGAAGGAAATACATTGTACAACATCAACTGTACGCCTTGTCATGGTGACAAAGGTTTAGGTGATGGTACTATTGTTGCCGCTGGAAAATTCCCTCCCCCACCAAGCTATGATTCAGATAGAATTAAGACTACACCTGATGGTAAAATGTTTTACTCTATTCGTTATGGTAAAAACTTAATGGGTGCTTATGGAACTGTTTTAACGCCTAAGCAAATTTGGAAAGTAGTACACTATATCAGGTCTGTAAGTGGACCATACAAAGGTTCAGCAGCAACAGCATCAAAATAAAGTTTATTAAAAAAAAGAAAATGGAGCACGCAGAAGTTCATATTAAAGAAGAGAAATTTGAAATCTCTTCAGGCAATAAAAAATGGGCCTTCGGTCTTATGATTGTTGGATTTTTATTAGCTGTTATTGGTTATTTTACTTACCATCCACATATTGAAGGTTTGAGTGAGCATGATTTGCATCATTTAACACAAAAGCGTTTGTGGAGCAATTTATTGGTAAATGGCTATTTCTTCTTTATTGTTTCAATTTGTGCAGCAGCTTTTATTGCCATCTCGCAAATTGCAAATGCTGGTTGGTATGTAGCCATCAGAAGAATACCTGAAGCAATGAGCGAATACACTTTAATTGGTGGGCCAATATTGGTTATCGTGAGCTTGTTTGCTTTACCCATGTTATACCATTGGGCACATGAAGGAATTATGAATCCTGAATCTGCTAATTTTGATGCAATTCTTGCTGGTAAAAGCTGGTATTTAAACGCACCTTTCTTTTACGTAAGAATGGTTTTGTTCATGGCTTTCTGGATGTTCTGTGCACACATGTTCCGCAAATACTCAAGAAAAGAAGATTTAGAAGGTGGAATGACTAACTATAACAAAACATATGCTTTGTCTGCTACATTTACTGTTATTTTTGGTTTTACTTTCTCTATGTTTTCTTGGGATCAAATGATGAGCATTGATGCACATTGGTATTCTACTATTTTCTCAATTTACAATTTTGCTACTGGTTGGGTAAGTGCATTAACCATTATGTATTTATTTACGCATTACTTAAGAAGCAAAGGTTTATTAGGTATTGCATCTGATGAACACCAACATGATTTGGGTAAATTTATGTTTGCCTTCTCAGTATTCTGGACTTATATGTTCACAGCTCAATTCTTGTTGATTTGGTATGCAAATATTCCTGAGGAAGTTGCTTATTACAAGGAAAGACTATTTGGTAGCTACCAGTTTTTGTTCTTCTTCATATTGGTATTAAACTTCTGTGTTCCTTTTTTCATTTTCATGAGAAGAGATTGGAAGAGAAGCAGAAAAGTAGGATACATTGTAGGATCTGCTTTGTTGCTAGGTCACTGGTTAGATGTATTTTTAATGGTAATGCCTGGAAGCATGAACTTGGCTACCAACCCTACTGCTGAAAATCCAGCTGGTGTCATCAAAGTTCCTTTTCAAGGATTTGGTATCATGGAAATTGGATTCTTGAGTTTATTTGCAGGTTTGTTCTTGTGGATGACATTAAAAGCTTTGACCAAAGCAAACCTATATCCTACCAAGCATCCATATGTTATGGAAAGTGCTTTACACGATGTAGGTGTTTAATTACATACGCTATAAAAAGAAAGGCAGCCCAAGGGCTGCCTTTCTTTTTATAGATCAAACAAGATTAAAATGTTTGAATTAATTCAATTGCAACATTTGCATTATCAAATTGGTTTAAGGGATTTACTTTAAGTATTTCAATTTTAATTTCAGAAAGGGAAACAAATTGAGCTTTTATTCTGGTGAGTATTGTCTTAGCAACCGTTTCTATCAAAGGCCTAGGCAATGACATTTCCTCTTTCACTATTGTAAAAATAAGCTCATAATTCACTAATGAATCTAGCTCATTTAATTGAACATCATCTTGATAATCTTGCTTAACTTCTACATTTACAATAAAAGAACCACCATTGGCTAATTCTTCAGGGTAAATGCCATGATAGGCATGACAATGGTAGTCTTTTAATTTTGTAATCAATCTCATAAGAATACTTTTTAACTTACACAAAAAAGCTAAATTCGTAGCATTAAAAAAAGATGTCTTTTAAAGCCATTGATTAAAACAAAAATTATGACAAGCGAAAATTCATTTACCAAAGCCAACAAACAAGATGCATACCAACATCACGACTATTATTTAATGGACGAATTGTTATCTGAAGAACATTTGTTGATTAGAAATACAGTGAGAGATTGGGTAAAGAAAGAAATTTCTCCAATCATTGAAGATTGTGCTCAAAAAGCAGTGTTTCCACATCACTTGATTAGAGGATTAGGAGAAGTGGGAGCTTTTGGTCCACAATTGCCAGCAGAATATGGCTGTGGAGGCATGGATTACATTACCTACGGTATCATTATGCAAGAATTGGAAAGATGTGATTCTGGCATTCGTTCTACAGCATCTGTACAAGGTAGTTTGGTGATGTACCCCATTTATAAATTTGGTTCAGAGGAACAAAAACGCAAATACCTTCCTAAATTAGCGACAGGCGAAATGATGGGTTGTTTTGGTTTAACGGAGCCCGACCATGGATCAAACCCAGCTGGAATGATAACAAATTTCAAAGATGCTGGTGATGGAAAACATGTGATTTTAAATGGTGCAAAGATGTGGATTAGCAATTCTCCATTTGCAGATGTTGCAGTAGTTTGGGCTAAAAATGATGCAGGAAAAATAAAAGGAATTATTGTAGAAAGAGGGATGGAAGGATTCAGTACCCCTGAAACCCATAACAAATGGAGTTTAAGAGCAAGTGCAACCGGAGAATTGGTATTCAATGATGTTAAAGTTCCTGTAGAAAATATTTTACCTGGAGTAGAAGGTTTAAAAGGACCATTGACTTGTTTGAACTCAGCCAGATATGGCATTAGCTGGGGAGCAATTGGTGCTGCTTTAGATTGTTACGATACTGCTTTAAGATATGCCAAAGAAAGAAATCAATTTGGAAGACCAATTGCTGGGTTCCAATTGCAACAAAAGAAGTTGGCTGAAATGATTACCGAAATTACCAAAGCGCAATTGTTAACTTGGCGTTTAGGTGTTTTGATGAATGAAGGAAGAGCAACTCCTGCACAAATTTCAATGGCAAAAAGAAACAATGTTGCCATGGCTTGTAATATTGCCCGTGAAGCACGTCAAATGTTGGGAGGAATGGGAATTACAGGTGAATATTCTATCATGAGACATATGATGAATTTAGAAAGTGTGATTACTTATGAAGGTACCCACGATATTCATTTGTTGATTACAGGAATGGACATTACAGGAGAAAATGCTTTTAGTTAATTTTAAGCTTGAAACAACATCAAAATGATTGAAATTAAATTTGGAACTGACGGCTGGAGAGGCATTATAGCAGATGATTTTACAGTTGAAAATGTAAAAAGAGTTGCCGAAGGAACTGCGCAATATGTAAAAGCAAATTTTGCTGATAATTTAAGCGTAGTAATTGGACATGACTGCAGATTTGCAGGAGAATTGTTTGCACAAACAACTGCAAAAGTGATGTGTGCAAACGGCATCAAAGTTAAATTGGCAAAAGATTTTGTTTCAACACCAATGGTTAGTTTAGGTGCTGTTAAAAACAAAGCAGCACTTGGAATCATCATCACAGCAAGTCATAATCCAGCTAGCTATAGTGGTTACAAATTGAAGGCTCATTATGGTGGACCATCAAGCCCCAAAGTGATTGATGCAGTTGAAAAGGCCATCCCTAATTCACCAGTAAATCTTCCATTAAAAAGTATGGAAGAATTAATTGCTGATGGAATGATAGAGTATGTTGACTTGGAAACACTTTATATCAAAGAAATTGAAAATCATTTCGATTTAGATTTAATCAAAAAATCAGGATTAGAATTTGCTTACGATGCTATGTACGGCGCGGGTCAACAGGTGATGAGAAAGTTATTTCCTGAGATTTCTTTGTTGCATTGTGAACACAATCCTGGTTTTGATGGGCAAGCGCCAGAGCCAATCCATAAAAACTTAACTGAATTTAGTGAGTTGATTCGCATCAGTGAAGACATTGATTGTGGCTTGGTAACAGATGGAGATGCAGACAGAATAGGACTTTACAACAAAGCTGGAAAGTTTATCGATTCACACCATATTATTTTGTTGTTGGTGCATTACTTGAATCAATACAAAAAATTAGATGGCAAAGTGATTACTACTTTTAGTGCAACTTCTAAAATAACAGATTTGGCCAAGGCTTATGGATTAGAAATTGAAATCACTAAAATTGGCTTCAAATACATCTGTGAGAAAATGGTAACTGAAAATGTATTGGTAGGTGGCGAAGAAAGCGGAGGGATTGCCATCAAAGGATTTATACCTGAAAGAGATGGTATTTGGATTGGTTTGACACTATGGGAATTCATGGCAAAAACCGGTAAGAGCCTCGATGAGTTAATACAAGAGGTTTACGATATAGTTGGTCGTTTTGCCATGGGTAGAATTGATTTGCATATCACCGAAGAAATCAAACAAAACGTATTGAACAATTGTAAAAACGGAAAATACACGCAGTTTGGAAATTACAATGTAGAAAAGATAGAAGACTTAGACGGTTATAAATTTCACTTAGGCAATGGAGAATGGGTGATGATCAGAGCCAGTGGCACAGAACCTGTTTTAAGAGTATACAGCGAAAGCCAAACTGAAGAAAAAGCAAATGAGATCTTGATGGCTTGTAAACAATCAATTTTGAACTAATGATGTGAAAGCAATTTTAGCTGTACCAATTAATTTTTATGCCTATTTGCTCTGATAGAGTCCATTAGCATTTTCAATGAATCTGTACCATGTTCCATCAATGGAGCAGGATTTGAACTTACAGGCTTGTTGCTGCCTTTACAGGCAAACAAACTAATTGTGCTGAACAAGAATATGCTTGCTAAAAATTTGTTTGTTACCATGCACCAATTGTAAAATATAAGCCCCATTCTGAATTGAACTCGTTTCTAATCTTAATTGATTCAAACCCGCTTTGGCCAATTCTTTGTTTATTACTTGAACCCATTTACCATCTATGCTTGTCAACCTAATTTCAATCAATTGAGTTGAGGGCATTTCAAATTCTAAAGTTAATTCTGATGCTACTGGATTCGGATACAATTTAGTTTCTGAAAAGCCTTTATTTGGCTGAACTCCCAATAATGGGTCTTTGCTCGAAACCCTGCCTATCCATGCTCTATTTTCTTTGATTGCATTCCCATAAGAACAAGCCAACCAACAAACACCTAGTTCATTGTATTTAGATTGAATACCTGAATAATCGCCCCAACGCTGAACAGAATCTGGCAAAATTGAGATCACAGATTCCCCTTTTTTGACAAAAACAGGAGCACTTACATTCAAATTTCTATCAATATATACCACTGAAGTTCCTGGGAAATGTTTCAATGAACTGTGTGAAAATGCAATCATACTGCTATGGTCACCCATGCTTCCAGCTCCAGCATAAGCAATACTTGGATAGCCAATGTCTAGTGAATCAAATGAAATAATTTGAGCAGTTGCTTTTGGATTGGCCTCCCATGTATTTTCGATTCTTCCTAAATAAATTGCGGGGCAATACAAGGCAGTATCAATGGTATTGCCTACATATAAAATTTCACCATTTACTAGCATTGCGCTCAACACCCGGGCATCATTGGTTTGAAGCCTTTTTTTATTGGGTTGATAAGCATTGGGGGGAACCCCGTAAGCACAATTACTTTTTAAAACTCTGGTTGTTAGTTTAGCAGAACCTGATTCAATAGGATTGTCAATATAATGAAGAAATACCGTGTCATTGCTTAAGTCTCCGGGTCTGTGTGAAAGAAAGAACATACCTGGACTTTGTAATTCAAAATTGTTCTTCACTGGGCATAAACTCCAAACTGATTTCCCATTGAAATTGATTTGGTTATAATTTTTAGTTTTAAGACTATCTCCATTAAAACCATTGTGTTTATTGATTTGCCAAACATAGGACTCTAAAAATCCATTTTGCCAAGAAGTGCTATCTTTCAGTCTATTGACTGTGATAAATAATTCATTCTTATTGATAGAAATGATTGGGTAATCACTCCAGCTATTGTCATTGGTTATGTTGCCAGGAATGGTATAAAAATTCCATTTCAATTGTGGGTCGTTTGTTTGAGAAAAACCCACAATAATTCTGGTATCAAGGCTAGTTGAACCTTGTAAAAAAACCAAAATGAACCTGTCCAATTCTGGGTCATAAATGGCTCTTGGGTCGAAGCTTCTATTCAAAGGCCCTAATACACTTGCAATGGCAGCCAAGGTTCTACCATATAGCTCTTTACCAGAATCGCTATAAATTCTAATATTTTGGTTAACAACACTTAAAATTTTACCTCCATTAGAAATGGCCATGTCATTGTCATTTGGCGTTGACATGATTAAATTTCCCATGAAATTGGTACCGACAACAGGTGCTTCTGCTGTTCCCATTTTCTTATTTAAGACAGGCTTTACTGCTTTCTTTGCTCGAATTTCGTCTAATAATTGTTTTTGAATTTTCTTTTGAGTGAGTGGAGCTGGAGCTAAAGAAATAATTTTAGCTTCAGGTAAATCTGTGATTTCTTCAAGAGCAATTGATTTGGTTAAAGGAAATGTATAAGCTTTTCCAATGTCTGTATTTTGTGCTTTTACAGATAATAAAACACTTGCAAAAACTAAAAATAATAGGCGACGTAATCGTAATTTAAACATGAAAGCAAATTACTAAATGCTTTTGAGTAAACAAATTCAAATATCAAAGCAAATTCAGTTTCTTTTTCACGATTGGATAAGTAAATACCGCTAAAAACAAAAAGATTGCACCAATGTAAAATTGAATTGACATGTACTCTGATTGACCAAAAAGAAGTAATGAAATTAGAATCCCATAAATAGGTTCTAAATTATTGGTTACAATGACGGTCAAGGCATCAATTTTCTTTAGTATTTCAACACTCCAAGTAAAGGCCAATGTTGTGCAGCATACTGAAAGAATGGTCAAGTAAATAAAATTAGATGTGCTGGGCAATGTCCATAATTCAGTGGTATTCTCAGTTCCAAGCAGCATCACCATTGAAATAAAAATCAAAGCACCTACAAACTCGTAGAATGCAATTTGAACCGCATGAAATGATTGAATTAATTTACCATTGTACACACCAAATAATGCGCCAGTAAATGCAGCCAATACCCCAAATAAAATCCCTAAAAAATTTGATTGTTCTGCATTGCTAATGAAGCATAAACCCATTAAAATGATGATTCCATAAACCACATCAACTTTAACAATCTTCTTCTTTAAAAGGAAAGGTTGAACTAAACTCGCAAACAAAGTCAAAGTACTGAAACCAATCATTGCAACTGATACATTTGAAACTTTGATGGCATTGTAAAAGAAATACCAATGGGTTCCAACAATGACTCCCCAAAAAATCAAAGGAAGGGTTTTTAACAAATTTAATTTTAAATCAATCCTTTTGAATTGTGCATATAAAAACAAGCTCATTAAAGCTATGACCAATCGCCACCAAACCAATTGGAGTGCAGGTAAAGTAATTAATTTCCCCAAAACAGGTGTCAAACCCCAAAGGAATACAATAAAATGAAGTGCTAAAAAAGTCTTGTTGAATTTCAATTATTTAGGCGCTCTTTTTAATAGAAACAATGCAACAAAAAAGAATACGATGGTTGGAATCCAAACGGCAACCCATGGTACCATTACCCCCGTATTTCCCATGGTATTAAAAATCTGAATTAACAATAAATAAACAAAAGTAACAATGATTCCTATGCCTAAATGAAAACCAGTTCCACCCCTGCTTTTGCTTGATGAAACAGCAACTGCCAATAAAGTCAAAACAAAGAAGGATACTGGAACGATGGTTCTTTTATATAATTCTACTTTGTATTTACCCACTTTAGGATTTCCTTTTTCAGTTTCTTTTCTGATGTACTCGTTAAGTTCTGGATTGGTCATGGAAGAAACATAATTTGTTTTGACAATGAATTCATCTGGACTAATTTTAAGAGTGGTATCCATTTTTAATCCTTTCACCAAAAACTCTTTTTGTAATGGGTTGAACAACCTTCTTACATAACCTTCAAATGTCCAACAGTTTTTTTCTTTGTTCCAGATGAGTCTGTTTGCAAAAGTCCGTTCAATCAATTTGCCATCTCTGAAAGCCTCTAAAGTAAAATTAAATCCTACACTGTCTTTGTAATTAAAAGACTCCATGTGAATGATATTGTTATCATCCAGCATATTGAAAATATTGTTGTTCTGGGTTTGAACATTGTCATGAATCCAATCATCTTCAAATTTCAAACGGTACTTGTCACAGATGGGCAAAATTTGCGTATTTAAAAATAGGAAAACGACAAACAATACACTTGAACCAAGTAAATAAGGTTTCAAAAAACGTGTATAGGGTAAACCACTGTTAAGGATGGCAATGATTTCCGTATTTTGAGCCAATTTTGAATTAAAAAACAAAGTGCCTAAAAACACAAAAACGGCACTAAACAAACCCATGAAGTAGGGAATAAAATAAATATAATAATCAAAAATCAACACAGAAAGGGGTGGTTTCTTCTTGATAAAATCATCTATTTTTTCGCTGATATCAATAAAAATAGCAATCAAGGTAAAGAGCAAAACCGCATAAAAAAAAGTACTCAAATACCTCTTTAAAATATACCGGTCAATGATTCCTAATTGAAAAAATTTCAAAATGTTGTGCTTCATTTTCAACCGCAAAATAATAAACATTCAACGATTGACCTCATTTAATTGCAATTAGTACATTTTGTGCAAGTGCTGCTTATTGATAACTTTGTTGCTTATGAAGTTTACAATTTCTGCAAAAGATACCCAAAGCAATGCCAGGGCTGGAACCATAGAAACCTCAAGAGGCCCTATACAAACCCCCATATTTATGCCTGTTGGCACCCAAGCCACCGTTAAATCCGTAAGTCAAAAAGATTTAGCGGAGCGCATCAAAGCACAGATTATACTTGCCAATACCTACCATGTGTATTTGAGACCGGGCATGGAAGTGATTCACAAAGCTGGGGGCGTTCATCAATTCATGAATTGGGAAAAACCCATGCTAACCGATAGTGGTGGCTACCAGGTTTTCAGTTTGAGTAGTATCCGAAAAATTACGGAAGAAGGCGTTTCTTTTCGCTCACATTTAGATGGCAGCAAATTGTTTCTTTCGCCTGTTGATGCAACAGATATTCAAAGAACCATTGGGGCTGATATTTTTATGGCCTTTGATGAATGTCCACCCTACCCATCAGATAAAAACTACGCCGAAAAATCGATGAAACTAACCCATAGATGGCTTAGTAAGTGTGTAAACAGATTCAAAGAAACAGAACCCTTGTATGGACATGAACAAAGTTTGTTCCCAATTGTGCAAGGTTCGGTTTACAAAGATTTGAGGATGGAATCGGCTCAATATGCTGCAAACCAAGGCATGGATGGGAATGCCATTGGAGGTTTGAGTGTGGGTGAGCCTGCAGAACAGATGTACGAAATGACCAGTATCGTTTGTGATATTTTACCCAAAGACAAACCAAGGTATTTGATGGGGGTTGGAACGCCAGAAAATATTTTAGAGGGAATTGCATTGGGGGTTGACATGTTTGATTGTGTCATGCCTACCAGAAATGCGCGACATGGCTTTATCTTTACATCGGAAGGAATTGTCAATATCAAAAATGAAAAATGGAAATTTGATTACAGTCCATTAGACCCCATTTTTACCCCTGAATATTCTAAAGCCTATTTGAAACATTTGATCAAATGCAATGAAATGTTAGGGGCAACAATTGCTAGTATTCAGAACCTTAGTTTCTATGTTTGGTTAAGCCAAGAAGCCCGTAAACACATTATTGAAGGTGATTTCAGTGCTTGGAAGAAATCGATTCTCGAAAAAACGATGAGAAGATTGTAGGGGCTTTGGAGGCTACTCGAAATGAAATGAAATTTGAATCATTTGAGGGGCTATTCTGTCTATGTAATTGGTGAAGATATAGCCATCTTTATACATGGCATTGCCTATGGTTTGGCAGGCTTTTATTTCAGGAGAAAACTTAAAGTATTCAAAATAAAAATCCAATCCAACACCAGCTTCCCATCCATAAGTCCATGGAACTAGTGAAACTACTGGGTCCTCAATACCTCTGTTTTTTGTAACGGTAGAAGCAAAATCATAACTCATTCTACCACCACCCAACACATACAAGCGGGTATTTTTTCTTCTCGCCGATTTGTATTTCAATAACAAGGAAGCATCGCAATAAGCCGATTCTACTTTTACAATTTTCTTTGAATCTGGAAAATCATATTGCAAGTTTCTTTGAACAAATGAAATAACTGGTGCCAAAAGACGTAAGTCTAAACGGTCTCCTAAATGTAAATTGGTTACCACACCCAAACCAATGCCAGGAAAGCTTTTGGTAGTGATTTGCTTTAAGGTATCTGTAGGCAATTGATCTGTTTTGGTTTCAAGAAAAGCCCTACCTACATTGGTTGACAAAGTAAATCCAAAATGTAGAATTCTGTTGTCGTATTGCTCTAAATTGGGTTGCGCATCAACACTCAAACCAAGCAATAAAAAAAACAATAAGCTCTTTACTTTTCTGCTATATAGAGTGTGCACGTTCCAAATGTTAAAGGTTGAACATCAATATTTCTGAAACCGCAAGCTACTAAAATACTTGCAAATTCCGAACCCTCTGGAAAATATTGAACCGATACTGGCAAATAGGTATAAGCATTGCTACTTTTAGAAAGCAAATTGCCTAAAAATGGCAAAATGAATTTGAAATAAAAGCCAAAAAGATGTTTAAAGAAAAAGCCCCTAGGTTTAGAAAACTCCAATACTGCCAATTTACCGCCTGGCTTCAATACCCGGTTCATTTCCGTTAAGCCTTTGTTTAAATTTTGAAAATTTCTCACCCCAAAAGCTACTGTAATGGCATCGAATTGATTGGTTTCAAAAGGTAAATTTTCACTATCGCCTTTTACCAGTTTGATTTTGTTTTCTAGTCCTAATTCTTTGATTTTTTTATCGCCAACGGCAAGCATTTGCTCAGACAAATCTAAACCAATGATAGATTGCGCATGGGTTCTTTTGATTGCCTCAATGGCCAAATCGGCGGTACCTGTAGCCACATCTAAAATATGCGTAGGATTTCCTTTGGCAATGGCTTTGATGGCTTTTTTACGCCAACCCTTGTCAATGCCTAAAGATAAAAAACGGTTCAGAAAATCGTATTTGGGCGCAATGTCATCAAACATGTTTTCTACTTGCTCTTTCTTTGATTTACTAGAAAGTTGATCGGGTTTAATTTCTTTAGTCATTGTATAAACTT
>Ga0209400_1000665_pt1 | contig 29819 bp, 55 predicted proteins | sample M_130807_EF_Meta_FD_187313 | JGI IMG/M metagenome (GOLD analysis project Ga0209400, IMG submission 187313) | Freshwater microbial communities from Lake Montjoie, Canada to study carbon cycling - M_130807_EF_MetaG (SPAdes) (version 2) | ecosystem: Environmental > Aquatic > Freshwater > Lake... | reverse complement strand
ATTAGAAAGTAAATTAATTTTTTCAGATAAATTAATTAATCTACTTAATACTATACCACCGAATAAGATTAAAGATGATCTATTGAAACTATCAAAAGGTGGCGAAGACTTAAACTTAGTTCAAAACTACTTTGATTTAGGCAATTCTAAAGAAGAAATAACATTTATTCAAGATAGAAGAGCTCAACAAATATTAGGGGATCAACCAGTTAAATTTGTTACTACAAATGGTGTTGGCAACGCTTATTTAACTTTTAATAAAAAAGATAATCAATATGTAAATAGAGCTATATTTGATGCTTTGGGATTTGATGCTGACTCTGTTCCACATCAAAATCCAGGTGAGAATGTTGTTGGTGATATAATGGGTGAAGTACCTTCTAAGAAAACACCAGGTAAAGTTTATGTTCTTTTCAAATGGGGTGAAAACAATGCTTGTGTTATTAACAAGCAATTTGTAATTCCTTATGATGATAGATATGATAGAATCTGGTCACTTACTAAAAATCCAATCAGAATTGGTAGAGTTGTTAACTCATTACTAAGTATTGCTAAGATTACTGCTACACCAAAAGAAATTGAAGACTTTGTAAATGCTTATAAATCTTCTTGGGATATCATGAATGACGCCTTCTTAAAATTTGATGTTGTTAAAGAAGGTGATATTGCTTATTGGTATTCAAATGAAAACTATGAAGATGGTGGTAGATCAACATTAGGTAATTCTTGTATGGCTGAGGTTGATAGTTCTTATTTTGATATTTATGTTAAAAATCCAGATGTTTGTCAGTTAGTTATTCTATATGGTGATAAAGGACAATTAGTAGATGGTAAATGGAAATCTGATAGGATTAAGGGAAGAGCACTTCTTTGGAAAACAAGCAATGGTGAAATGTTTATGGATAGAATTTACTATAACTATGAGTCGGATGTTGACCTATTCAAGCAATTTGCTGAGAGAAATGATTGGTGGTGTAAAAAACATCAAGATTCTGATTCCGATTTTACTGCACAAAAAGGAAATCAACATAAAAATCCAAGTTACACCGTTAGATTATCAAAATCTACATTCGATTCTTATCCATATGTTGATACATTAACTTATATTGATTTTAGTGGTAAAACACTTTCTAATGAAAGAGATGGTGCTGACGCTGAATTGTGTAGCACCGGTGGTGAATATGATGAGATATAATTATAATATTACTATTTCTATTGATAGATAATCACATCAACATTGTGTATTAAATAGAAAAGATATTCATTTTCATCACACCACTTTCTTGCTGCTAGTTCTTTAGCTTTCCATTTACCAGATTCGACTTCTTTTCTATGCCAAATGTGCATATCTTTAACTTCTATGAGCATTTTGTTGATTCGAACTTCAAAGTCAACTTTGTAAATTCTTTCTTTTCCGTTAAAATTATATTTTATACTTGGTCCATTTTTTATTAAAATGCCTATTGAGTTGTAGTGTTTTATAAGTTTTAGTTCTGGACTTGACTGATATACCACTTTATCACCATTTATATTTAGAATATATTTAAATTTAAATGTTTTATTAGAAAAACTACAATCCCTACATAATATTCCATTATTATATTTGTTTAGAATATTTCTACCAGTAAACTTATCATTACACATTTGACAAATGAATTCACATTTATCAAGTAAGTGTAGTCTATCATTTACCAAAACTTTACATGAATACTTTGTTTGATTTGTATTTTTGATAAATCTAAAATATCTAATATCATCATTATCTCCTATATCTATACCATCAATCTTACTTATAAACTGCCTTATACTATCAAAATCATTCTCCGATATTGTTTTTTTTATATAATCAGATTTAAATTCTAAACTTTCCTCAGAAAATAATTTATCTGATAACTCAATCAGTTGTTCTGTTGTTAAATCACCAAATTTTATAATATCTCTGTTCTTACCAACCACTCTATTAAACTCTTTAAATGACTTCTTAATATATTCACTTTGTTTATTTCTTTTGTCTATATCTTTTTCTTTACATACCTTACAATTTTCAGATTCTTTTTTTAAAAACTTTCCAACTAATATTTCTATTTCATTTTGACAATTTGGACAAGTATATGTCAATTTGTCATTTCTATCTAGTATTATACTATCGTCAATTTTTATTTTTACCGTTGGTACTTTAGTTGAGCTAAACTTGGATAGTAAATTAATTGTCTCTATATTTTTTGGTATAATTGAAACACCTTTATGTGTAACACTTTTAACCATATTAATTAATTTTTTAAAAACCATTAAACTTTTAATTTTTATTATATATAAAATTTACAAATTTCAACCATAATTAAATTGGCACGGAATTTGAAAGATAATTATTAAAAAACAAAAAAAATATGAGTAAAATTATTGGAATCGATCTTGGCAGCTATAATAGTTGCGTATCTGTTTATGAGGGAACAGATGTAAAAATAATTCCCAATTCAGAGGGTAGTTTGACAACTCCGTCATATGTAGCATTTACAAAAGATGGTATTAAAGTTGGAGAATCAGCAAAAAGACAAGCAGCTACTAACCCAGAAAAAACAATTTTTAATATTAAACGACTAATTGGTAAGACTTTTGATCAGGTTAAACATCTCAAAAGACCTTATAAAATTGTTGATTCAAATGGTAGAGCATCTATTCAAATTGATGAAAAAGTATATTCTCCTGAGGAAATATCAGCAATCATTATTCAGAAGATGAAAAAAACAGCCGAAGATTATCTTGGATGTGAAGTAAAGAGGGCAATTATAACCGTTCCTGCACATTTTAATTCAGATGAGAGACAAGCAACAAAAATTGCTGGTGAAATCGCTGGACTAGAAATTGAAAGAGTTATAGCTGAACCAACCGCAGCAATATTGAATATTGATGGTAAATCTGAAAAGAAATATGCTGTTTATGATTTTGGTGGACAAACAATGGACTTATCAATTGTTGATGTTGCTGATGGTGTATTTGAGATTCTTTCAACTGATGGCGATTTAGATCTTGGTGGATCTGTTATTGATGAATGTGTAGTTGATTATCTATCTGACGAGTTCAAAAAGTCAGAAGGTGTGGACCTAAAGAAGGATCCAATGGCTCTACAAAGATTGTTTGAGGCAGCTGAGAAAGCTAAAATTGAACTTTCTGGTGGTGCGTCAACTGATGTTAACTTACCATATATTACATCAGTTGATAACGTACCTAAGCACTTAGTTATGAATCTAACAAGAGCAAAATTTGAACAATTAGCTGAAACCATCATTGATAAGACAATGGAAAAAGCTAAATCAGCTTTGAAGTCTTCAAAATTAAAGCCTGAAAATATAAATGAGGTTTTATTGGTTGGTGGGTCATCAAGAATACCTATGGTACAAGAAAAACTTGAAAAGATTTTTGGTAAGAAAATATCCAAGGTTTTAAATCCGGATACTTGTGTTTCATCTGGTGCAACAGTTCAAGGTGGTATAATTACCGGAGATACAACAGATGTTCTTCTTTTAGATGTAACTCCACTTTCACTTGGTATTGAAACAATGGGTAATGTTATGACTCGATTAATTGAGGCTAACACAACTATCCCAACTCGTAAGACTGAAACTTTCTCAACTGCCGCTGATAACCAATCTTCTGTAGAAATTCACGTTCTACAAGGTGAGAGACCAATGGCTAAAGACAACCGTTCTTTAGGTCGTTTCCACTTAGATAGTATCATGCCAGCTCCAAGAGGTGTACCTCAAATTGAAGTAACCTTAGACATCGATGCAAACGGTATTTTGTCTGTTTCGGCTAAAGACAAGGCTACTGGTAAAGAAAACAAAATCCGAATCGAAGGCGGTTCTCAACTTTCAAAAGAAGAGATTGAAAGAATGAAGCAAGAGGCTGAAGCTAACGCTGAATCCGACCGCTTAGAAAGAGAAAGAGTTGAAAAGCTTAATATGGCTGATACTCTTATCTTCCAAACTGAAAAACAAATTAAAGAGTTTTCAGAAAAATTGACCGAGGAAAATAAAACTGAATTGAATGAAGCTCTTGATACACTCAAGAAAGCGCACTCAGACAAAAACATCGAAGAGATTGAGCCAGCAATGACTAAATTGAACGAGACTTGGTCTAAGATTTCAACTGAATTATACTCTCAAGCGTCACAACCTGAGAATGAATCTGTAAACACTGAGGACGGTAGTGTACAGGATGTTCAATTTGAAGAAGTTAAAGAGTAATCTTTATCTTTTAAAAAAAACCCTTCAACTTAATAAGTTGAAGGGTTTTTTTATTTGGGTGCCCAGTTAGGAAACTTTTTATCAAATCTTTCAGGTCCATATATATTACGAGCCCACTTCATTGTCTTTTCCATTTCTGACTCATAATTATATTCTTTGTCTATTGTAAAATATAGACTTATATTATATGCTTTAAAATTTCGACAGCTTTCACTATAGATTATTGGCTCTTTTCTACTACTTCTCCAATCTAATCTCATTTTAAGACTTTCTGTTATTTTATAAACTCCATCAATAAAATTTTGAAGGTTTTTATAAATATCTGGATGCTCACTTATGAAAGAATGTCTTACTCTATCAATGTCAGTTTCAAATTTACTTTTCATTTCAAAAAAAAGTTGTATGTGAATACCATCACTTCTTCTCCATATACAATATCCGTCATTATATTGTGTGTAATTCGACAGTGCTTGAGGATTTGCATTAGGTAAATCATCTTTATATACTGATGTCGATCCATTCTTTCTAAATATATCAAAACTATATTCTTTTAATTGGTATTCATCAGCAATGTTTAATATAAATCTATCCTCGATGATATCCAGTAGATTATCATAATTGGTTGACTCATTGAATTTTCTTAAATGTTTCATTAATCTATATATTTATATCCATCTATTTTATTTGGCATCTTTTTACCTGCTTCATCTAAAGCTTCCTTAAATCTTGATTTAACTATATTGGTGCCTCTTAAATAACTATAATCTAAAGAATCCATAAATGATTTATAGTCTGGAAATAATTTATAAACTGGGTAGATTGGATTATAACTACAAGAAAAATCACCACCTACTGATATTGGTGATCCTTCTAATGTAGTTAATTTATTATAACTACAATTAAAATTACCAACTACTTCTCTTGGACCACCTTCTAATGTGATTAATTGATTATTAGAACAGGAAAAATCATCACCACCTACTTCTCTTGGTGCTCCTTCTAATGTGGTTAATTGATTATCAGTACAATCAAAATCACCACCTACTGATATTGGTGATCCTTCTAATGTGATTAATTGATTATTATAACAATAAAAACTACCACCTACTTCTCTTGGACCACCTTCTAATGTGATTAATTGATTATTAGAACAGGAAAAATCACCACCTACTTCTCTTGGTGCTCCTTCTAATGTGGTTAATTTATTATTACCACAACCAAAATCACCAGTAACCTTTCCAAACTTTAGAGGTAACTTGGTTAATCCTTTATTATATAACTCATTATATAACTCAACATCACCATCCACATCTATTGATCCATCTGCATTAATAGTGTAATTAGTTATGCCAAACTTTTTACAAATAGAATCTATATTATTAAAGTTTTCAAATAATTTAAGATGTTTCATATTCTTATATATTAAATTTATTAAATAGGAATTCATGACCACATGATATATACTTTATGTATTACAAAGTGTATTTAATATCATCTGGTGATGTTGAGAAACAATATAAGATTGGTTATACCAGAAGAGATGTTGAAGATAGAGTTAGAGAGTTTAAAACCGGTAATTCTAACAATTTAGAAGTTATATCGGTATTTGAATCAAAATGGGGAACTAAGATTGAAACATCTCTACACCGAAAGTACAACTTAAAAAATATTGAGGGTGAGTGGTTTTATCTGAATGAATATGATGTTGGTAATTTTCAAAATGAGTGTAAGAGAATACACGATATGTTTGAGTTGATATCAAATCAGAACACTTACATAATTGATAGAGGTGGAATTAAATAAACAACCAACTAATTAAAATATATAATTAAAAATAAGAATAATAATATGTATTCACTAAAAGAAATCGCAATCAGAGAATATATCTCAAAAATTGATTGGAAAAGAGATAACTGGTCTTATCAAGTTATCGAAGAAGATATGAAAAGATTTTTAGGAGAAAGACCTACACTTGACGTACAATATCAAAAAGATGTAATGGTAAATGAAGTATCAGGTGAATCAAAAGAGTTCAATAGATTAGAAAGCATTAGTGTTATTTACACAGACACGGATGACCGAATTAAAAAATTTGAAATTATAGTTGATTAATGAGCTTTGTGCCGAATATTCCCAAACGCTGTTTTGTTGCTTGTCGTCCAGACATTGTAAAAAGTGGTGGGTGCTCCTGCAACAATCTTTCAATGGTATCAAATAAAGTGTTTAAGATTTCAAATAGGATATATAAAATAAAGTATATTCTACAATATGAGTCTAAAAAAGAAAGGAATAAGATTTGAGATGAGATTTGTAAGAAGATTGTCCAAATTAACTAAAATAATTAGAATATTAAATGAAACAGTGGACAATGGAATTAGTTCTACCAAAAGAACTTAAAGGAATTGTTGGATTAACCGGAGCAATGGGAATACCTGGTCCTGTTGGAATTAACTTTATTAATCTTATTAGAAAGCCTAAAATTAAAAAAATACTAAATAGAATATGAATACAAATTACGGAGATTGGTACTTAGACTTATCAACAATTAAAGACTTAACAAAAGATGAGCAAGATAACATACACTCTTACTATCGTGAAATGTTACATTCCGAAATAGACAATAAAAAATCTATGGCTCAGTCATTTTTCAACACACTACAAAAGGCTGGGTATATTAAAAACGCTACTCAAGAAAGTAGAGAAGAAAAACTTGGTGAATTAATCAATGGATAAATTTGAAGTTTCAATCATTGAATACTTAGGTAAAGTAGATAGTGGCATATTAGTTCTTTTAGGTATAACCTATCAAAGTAAATACTATGAAGCTACTTTCTATTATAATGATAAAGATATCTTACTAACTATATCACAAGAACTAGAGGAAATAACTGGTGATATCAAAGAGCATTCAGAATACGCAAATATACTAATGGATATACTCAAAAAAGTTATACCATTCAATGAAATGTATGATAGAATTGATGATGTTAACTTTAGTAGATGGGTAGAAGGAGTTATACAAGTTGAAGAAGGAGAAGCTGAAGAGGTTGATGAATCTGAAATAAAAAAAGACACTGAGTAAGTGTCTTTTTTTATTATTTCTTCCAAATTACTTGAAAAATACCAGGACGCGGAACTTTACTAAATCCCGCATTCTGCAAATTAGATTCTATTTTTAAATAATTACATTTATCTTCTCTGTCCCATTCAAATATAATTAATCTCAAGTCAGAATATAAACTTGGATTTTCTTCTAAAAATAACTCCAATCCACCTTCACAATCAGCAACTAAAACATTGAACTTATCTATATTGTATATCTTTTTTATCTCATCCATTGTGAAACAACTAATTTGACTATTTGTGTCCTCTATATATGTAGAACCAGCGCCATCACTACTACTCAAATCAGTTAAATTTAACTTTTTATTGCTTATAAATCCTCTAACTACATTAAATTCACAATTGTGAATATTTTTATTTTTATCCAAAGCTGACCAAACTCTTTCATCTGGTTCCACCGATACTTGATTTTTTTTATTTTTTAAAATTTTATTAATAGTAACAGAAACGGTTCCATATCTCGCACCTAACTCTAATACACAATCATCATCTGCTACAAATTCCTCAGCGAGTTGTCTTTCCATGGGCTCATAATTTGGAAGATCTAATTCTTCATCATTTTCATTGTAAAATTTCATTTAGTTTATTTTTTTTTATTGATAGTAATTATATTAATTTTAGTTATCTAAGTTTTCTTCATCTGGTTCTTGGAAGAAAAGAGTTGGATCTTTTTCTTTTAAGAAATCACGAGATACCATTAATCTCTTAGTCTTATCTCTTAACCAATCTTTAGCCAATTCATATGGATCACCACCTTTAGCCATTTGCATTACATAGCCAAAGTTTGGATCTTTCTTATAATACTTTAAGGCATATTCTTTATTATTAGAACCCATATCTAAGTAAACTTGATAAGACTTTTTAATATCTTGAACCTTTTCATCAATTACTTTTTTAACAATAGTAATTATCTTTTCAATTCTTTCGTGTGCTTCTTTTTCATCCTCTGAAATTTGCCCAAGAATATCATCAATCTTATCATCTAAGATATAACCGATTATAATATGTTCTCTGTAAATATCATTTGTCAATAATCCGTGACGTTCCATATACCAGGGTGTTTTGATCTTAAAGAAAAAGTCCTTACCAAACTTATCTTCTGCTTGAACAATAACACCTTCTTTATCAACTTGTGTTGCATTAACTTCGATTAATGAATTTAAGTCTTTATAATCATCTTCAAATGGTGCAATTTTTATTGTACCAATCTTATCTAAATAGTTCTTGATATCTAAGTGCTTACCAGTTGTATTATCTCTCATTCTTAAAAGAATAAGGTCTTCATCTAAGTATCTTAAAACAATACGGTTAGCTGGACTAACATATTCAAAGATAGCAGTAATATCATTTTGTAAACACCAATCAACAAATGTTTTAACATCTGGTCTAGTCTTATAAATTCTATTAATACCATTAGCTTGTTCATTATCAAATCCCATTTTAGACTTACCTAAAACTTTACCGTTTGGTAATTGAATATAAGATGCTATTGATCCGTCTTCTTTGTTGTTAACCCACTTAATTTTATAATCTTTAACAATAGAATACATAGACTCTGGTACTTGATTTAAGTTGAAGAACTTTTCAAGTAGTAAGAATCTCTTAAATAATGAACCATCTTGATTGAATACAAAAGTAAGACCTCTCATTTCATAAGCCTTTACATCTGGCTTAGATTCAAGTGGAGTAACAAAGTCTTTATATTGTGCAAGACGATAGTTGAACACAGAAATATTAAACCCATCAATCACAAATTTAGATTCATAGAAAGCAGCATCTTCTTTTGCACACATTTCTACACAGTCTTCATAAGTTGGAAGATAGTGTGTTGATAAATCATTAGATTCTTTTATAAAATCTATATATTTTTTTAATTTCATTTGACTTTTTTATCTTTTTTAACTATTCTTCTTATTTCTATATTATACACATTTCTACCGAAAAAATAAACCCTTGATCCATTTGCACTACTTGAAGTCTTATCTCCATATTTAGTAAATCCAAATTTTGATATCCTTTTATAAAATAAAGGCATAAGACGATCAATCATATATTTTATAGAATAGTCAAAATTAACACATAAAAATATACTATCATAATCCTGAATTAGACTATAAAATATAATATTTTTATCATCCTTGTTATCATTATAATCTTTACTTCTTAGAATGTCATCTCTGAGTGACCATGATCTAACTGCTTTAACTTCTATCAATTTATAATCTTCAAAATTAATAAAAAATAAATCATTTATATTATCAACATCATCATTTGATATAAAGTAATTATACTCATTTATATGTTTCATACTTTTATAAAATCACATTTTATTTTTGCCACAATATATTTTGACAATTGTGATTGGCTAAGATAAGGATTTTCTTTTTCAGCTTCACCTTCTTCATACATTTTTACCACACAATCTTCACCAAAAGCTCTTTCAATAGAAACATTTATTTCATCAGTTGATAAGAAATCATTAAATATATCAAATCTTTTCTCATCCGGTTTGGTTAATATTTCTCGAACATAAACAACTATTCCTTCTTCTGTATGAAACTCTGGATAAATTACTAAGTTTGATGCAATATTGTTGTTGTAATTAAAGTATTTACACTTTTTTGTTAGTTCTCTAATATTCTTGAACTTCCAAACTTTTTGATTTATTTCAATACCGGTTTGTGAGTCGGTTGTATTTATAATATTTATATTATCAAAGTTATCAGTCATTCTGGTAATAGCAGTTTTCAATTCTGACTGATACCATTGGTATTCTTTCCAAGTCATTACCGATTTTCTACCATTGAGGCTAATATAAATTCTATCACCAAACTCAACATCTTCATCTGTATTAACCTTTTTTAACACATCATATACTTTACTACCAAATCTACCATTACAAAAAAAGTCATAGTTTATGTTAAAGGAATAACCAGCATCCTCAAAATGAATTAAGGCATCTTCAATTTTATCTTTAATTTCTTGATTAAATATCATAGTGTTATATATAAAAAAACCCGATAATAAATCGGGTACAGTATTATTAGTTTAATGTATCAGGTTTTGGTTTCAGATAAACCGGTTTAGGTACCCAGACCGTATCATGTTTCTCGTCAAACATCTTTTTTAACCTTACATTGTCTTGATTCAAGACACCAATAATTGAATCCTTTTGCTTAAGTAGTGCACAAGAATCAACACGTACTTCTTGCTTTGATAATTTGGATGTCGGGTTAACTTTGAAATAAACCATTGATAAAAATGCTGACAATATTCCAATAAACACTATTAGAAGAATCACTAATGTTCCAGATACTTTTTTGTTTTGTTTCATACTTAAAATTTATATCACAAAGATACGGAATGTAATCCTAATTTGAAAAATAAATTTGAAAATATTACCATTTATTTTCCACAGAAGCCTTTCGCCAGTTGCGTGTCCAATGAGAATCCGTCTGAATATGGCCTTTTCGCACCCACTTGAGAACATTCTCAGCAAAATCATCATTGTGAAACATATCAGCATTTCTCACAACAATTCCCTCACACTTACCACCAAGAGCTGATGGTTGTGATACTAAACGCTCAGTTAAGTCCTTTAACTCTTTTTCCGACTCAACCCTACCCTTAAACAAAACTGGAGCAGTTGGTAAATCTAAAAGATAAGCATATTCTTCAACTGCATCCCAAGGAACCCAAATGTTATTGTCTCTTACACCAAAGATATAAAAGTATGACGTTAGATTTGTATATTCAATCGAGTGAATACCTTCCATATTCTCACCAAATAAGAATACTCCTTCGGATAAATCACGTTTGATTCTTTCATGGATTTGTCTAACTTCTCTTGACCAAGGTGATGTTGTGAAAGCAGCGTGTGAACGAGCATAAACACCATCTTTAGTCATTCCAGTATTTTCGCCGTCTAATTTCTCGGTAATAACAATATCAATACCAATAAGCGAATCCACTGATGGCGCAATACGATCATCACTAGTTGTGCCGGGGGACCAATTTAAATGATATGTACGATTATACTTAGACATAATTACAAAGATAATAAAATTAAATTAAATCTTTAATTTTTTGTTTAGTTTCTTTTGACAATCCCCAAGACCAATCTGTTAGAATTTTATTATACAATTCATTCCAAAGTGGTGAATTTGGATTAGATAATTCACTTTTATTTCTAATTAAATAATTGGAAATCTCATAACAATTATGATAACCATTATAAGAATCTTCAGCTTGTCTAAATGAAATAATTGATTCTTCTATATCTTTAGATATTAAACTTTCAAATCCTCTTTTCTCAAATTCTTTGGCACTTGATGATTTATTGACTCCTAATAGACTAGCATTATTTAATCCAATTTCTACACTATCTTTAACTTGTGACTTCTTCCAGGTAAAATAATCATCTTGAATAGAATCTTTATACACTTTCCATCTATCTCTTAGCCTTTCGGTTGGTGTTACAATAGAAAAATACTCACATAGTTTCCATCTTTGTTCAATGTTATCAGCTTTTAATATAATATCAACATACTTATCATATACTTGCATTTCTTGTATTCCAGTAGCTCTTTCTCGGAAACCAGTATCAATTATTAGGGTTACTAAAACTATTGCAACACTACTGATTGACCATTTAATTAAGTCAATTATTTTATCTTTTGTCATAAAAAATTAATTAGTTATATCTCTATTACATATTGGCCTCGGTATTCTCTGAATCCTTCTTTCTTCATAACAGTAATCACTGTTAAAGTAAATTCATTATCACCGGATTTTAATTCACAAACAATATTTAAGTGTGTTCTTTTATCTCTAATTACAAATCTATTTGGCTCACCAGCTTTAACTCCTCTTGTTGGATAGTCATCTTCATCTTGATAGATATTAAATCTATCTTGCATTAAGGCAATAGTTAATTCTTCTACCGACTTCTCAATTGATTCTACTACTTCATCCTTTGTAATGGCAGCTTCAATCTTACCAGAATCACCAACGGTAACTCCGTGCCTGTATTGTCTATCTAATGCGTGTCCAACAGCTTCTACATCAATTCTTATTTCCACTGGTTCTGTTATGTGCGTTAGAAATTTCGGAGCTCTACTTGATGTAACTCTTTTGTCTATGTATGGGTTTCTAATGTAAGACTCGAATGTTTGGATTCTTTTCATATAACTATCTATTTTATAATAATATATATTAAAACTTATAATCTAAATTAGAATAAAATAATAATGAAGAAACTAATATTATCAACCCTATCATTTTTACTATTTACATCTTGTACAAAAGATGACTCTATTGTATCACAAATAATAGAAAGAAACAAATATCTTCAAATAGAAAATCAAGTAAAAGCAAAAAACTCAATTTTAATTGGTGACTCAAATGTTAAAACAATCAAATCAACTAAAGGATTCAATGAAACTGGTGTTAAAGTTGGTAAATATAAATCTAGCATTAGTACGATTGGTTTGATAAATCTACTTAAAAGTGAAAAAGTAGATAGTAACATAACCACTATATTTATTGCAATTGGTACAAATGATGTGTATATGGGAGACCACAGTCTAAAACTTAGATTACAATTGAATAAAACATATCCAAATGCTAAAAATCTTTATGTTATTTGGGGTTCTCGTGGTTGGTCTGGTGTTAAGTTCAAAACAGTTGAACAACAAGAAGCTTATTATAAAAGATTTGAATATAGTGGATTTAAAGTAATTAAAGTTACTTCTGGAAACTTTCCAACAGATAGATTAGCACATACGGCAAATCAAAAGTATCAATTAGAGATTATTGAAAAGATTAAGAATTTAATTCAGTTATAAATTCATCTGATAAATATTTTAATCCTTCATCTGTATCACATAGATACCAATGGTAATACCAATCAGAATATATCTCAACTAAATACCATTCATCATCACACTTTTCTATTTTAACATATAAGTCGGATTTATTATCAGAGAGTGAAAATTTGCGGTGATACTCATAATATCCGCTACCAGATGCAGTGATATTACCATAATATTCACACTCTTCATCAAAACTTCTATTAGCAATTTTCTTTTCTATTTCACTAATTTGTTGTCTAATTAATGGAATGATATTCTGTTCTGGTGGACCAATAACTCTTTCTGTCCAATCACGGTATTGTTCGTCATTCAATTTTTGAATTAACTTTTCATCAAAATCTTCAAATAATTTCAAATATTTCATGCCGTTTCAATTCTTTTTCTTCGATTCCTAATGAATTCAAATAATCCATCTAAAGAATCACATTTGAAATAAGACTCATAAACATTTGGTGAGTCTTCAAAAGTCCTATATGAAACCTGTCTCCAACTTGAATGTCTTTCTCCCTTATACCAAACATAAAAATACTCCTTAACATAAAACCACTCATCAGGTGATTGTGAAATTAATTGAACAAATTTCTTATCACAGAGATTACTTTCAAATTCTAAGGTTAATTTCTCACCAGTCGAAATACTGAATTCCATTATATCATCACCCCATTCTTTTTTTAGAAAATTTCTAATTTTAGTTTCTTCTGATATACCTGGTGTTTTTGTACCGAATTGATTAATAGCTCGAGATTTCTCAGGTCCTCTAGCACTGAAAGGAATATCTATGCCATGTGAATCTTGTCTATTTAGATACTCATCCATAGTGATTAATTCAAATAAATCATCACTAGTTGACTCAAATATTTTATATGTTTTCAAATATTCCATACTCTATATATAATATATACAATATGAAACATTTAAAAACCTTTGAAGAAGTTTACTTCGATTCTAGAAAACCAGTAGATGGTTATGTAGATGCAAATGATTTAGTTGGTCAAAGATTATGGTTCCATACTAATAGAACTCACCGTAACAACGGAGAAAATGGAATGATTGGTATCTATGATACAACTCCATCTGGTAGAAAAGCTGGATACGCTGGTAGATATACCAATCAGGTTAGAATCGGTCAACCTGTTTTCTTTCAAACATCACAAGCAAGTGCTAATAGTATTAAACAAAGTGGTGATAGATTGTTAATTGCTGGTGTGTCTGGTGTTGTTTTACCAACAGATGATAATACTGATGGTATGGTAAAAGTAACTTACAATCCTTTTGATGTTGCTTATTTTTATGTAATTGGTGATGAAAATAAGAAAGAAGTCATATCTGGTGATGAAGTTTACTTTAGTGCTTCAGAAGATGGTCAATGGGAAATCTGGGTAAAAAATCCTAAGTATAAATGAAATACCTAAAGACATTTAATGAATCTGTATTTGAAGGTGAAGACTTTCTTTATAAAGAAATTAACATCAGAGAGTACCGTGAGTTAGAAATGGAAAGAGATAGAATAGTTCCAGATGAAGTAACAATGGATAAAATCTATGACTTACTTCTTGAAAGAGTAGATGATCCTATTGATAAGTCACTTATCTTAGATGATACTGGATTCTATCAGTTCACAATTATTCATGGAGATGAAGATAACCTTTATATCATTACACTTGAAGATGACTGGTATTTAGTTGAGTTTCAAGAAAGTGAATGGACTCAAGATGAAGTAGGCGGTAGTTACTCAAAAGATGAACACTTCTATGTTTGTGATGGTTGGGAAGGACTAGTTAAGTTTATTGAAGAGAAAATTTAATATATAAATAAATAAAAATGATTTATAAAAAATGAAATACCTAAAAAAATTTAACGAGTTAAAAACTCAAACATACGCTGATTTGTTGAACAAAACTGAGACTTATCCTTGGGTAAAATTTTTAGGAGATAAGTTGAAAAAAGCGGATAAAATGGAAAGCATAAATAAATTAGCAAAAGAACATTTTACTAAATCATTTATGAAAGAATTTAATGAAGGAACTAAAATAAAAAATGGGGATAAAACCTATGAATTCACTGGAATAAAGTTTAACACTAATTATACACATTATGATTTACATTTCAAAGGTGAGAATGAATCACTGACGATAAAGTTTGATCCTTCGGGATATTATTTAGGATATGGAATAGATGATAAGTTAGACTCGAACTCTATAAAAATAGTAAAAAACATGTTTAAATACATGAAAAAATGAGAATTAAAATGAAACATATTTTAGAATACAACAAATTTAATAACGATTACAAAGTAATCTCATATGAAGATAACTTTGAAGATCCAAATGCTACCGACTTTGATGTTGAGATAGAGTCATCTAATGACCGTAGAACTATTCAAGTTAATTATGAATTATTCTTAGATTTCATTCAAGAAGTTGATCCTAATCTTAAATCTTATTTGATTAACAAAGAAGATTTAAATGATTTTGAATCTATTTTTGGTAACTTAGAAGAATTAGGATTCGATTACAAAGAATATCTACAAAAATGGGTTGATGAACATATTGATGAACATATGTTAGATGAATTTGATAGTGAAGAAAAATATGATGAAGATGATATCAACAACGCACCGAAATGGTGGGAAGATGATGATAAAGATGATGATGAATGGTGGAAGAAATAGTTTTAACTTAAAATATCACTAATTTTAGAATCTCTGAGGATATCCTTAGGGATTTTTTCTTGCTCTATTATAGTTAAATCATTAATACTAACCAATTTTAATTGATTGGCTTTAATATCACCAATATTTGTAATATATACTCTATCACGAAATGATGTCCAATCACTCTCATATAATGGTAGAACAAAAGCAAATCCTTGTGGTTCTTTTGAACCATGAACTGTTAAGTTAACTATCTTACAAATGATTGAATAGTAAAGATTATGATTTTTCCACTCTGCTAACATAGTTAGTCCATTAAAAAGTGAGCTAATAAGTAAACAACGATACCTGTACCACCAGTAACAACAGCGCCAAAAATAAAAGCAAATTGAATCAATCCTTTATCGATTCCACTTTTCTGACTTAAACGGTTACAAACTCCTAAAATTTCCATAGTATAATTTAATATATATGATATATGAAATATATTAGAAAGTTTTTAGAAAATGTAGAATATAATGAGAAGCATAAGTCAATAGGCAAAGAAATTGATATAAAAGATACTATCAAGAATTTACGTGGTGTATCAAAAGAGAATAAAGATTTAGCAATTGGTTTATTAAAATCATATACAAAAGCAGGTAAAGGTAAGATTACAGGATTGGAATTACATCCAGAACTCAAAAATAAAATAAGTGATGGTGGATATCCATCTGGATATGATATGGGAATTGATAAGGATGGATTCTTTATCCACACACATAGAGCAAGAAGTAAAAGTCATGAAACACCTAATGGTATAACTACTAAGGAAATGAAATTCATTGATTCAACTGGATAAATAAAAATGAAAATAAAATGAAATATTTAAAAAAGTTTAATGAATCATCAAATGAATACTACCAGACATCCGAATATAATGAATGGATAGATGTTATTTATTCCAAGAGTGTGGAATTTGAGCAGAAATATGTTGATGAGATTAAAAGCCGATTAAAAACCGAGTATTATAGAATTAATCAACATTCTAATTTTATTGAGATAGTATATGATAGATGGTCTAACTATGAAATAGGACAAGCTCAAGATGAATGGTTCTATGTTAGAAAAGAAGTACAAGATATAATGAGTGGTCCTTATAATGAATCATATGTTTATTATAAGTGTGACCAGTTTGAAGGACTCTTAAAGTTCTTAAAAGATTATGGATTAATAAAATAATTAAGAATAATGCCAATATTAAGTTTTGATACTTAGATAATAAATTCGAAATCGAATTTGTACAATAATTATAACATAATTCCCCACACACAAATATCGTCTGTTTGTTCGAAACTACCTTTCCACTCTTCAAAATTTGTTTTAATAGTACTTTCCTGTTCTTTTATCTGAATATATTTAATCTTGTTAATTAAATCTCTAAATCTAGATGTTTTAAATTTTGATTCATCATCTCCACCGAATTGGTCAATATATCCATCAGAAAACATATAAATCATATCATTCGAATCTATATCAATTTCGAAACTTGAAAATGAATTACTTGTAATAAATTTACCAACTGGTTGTCTATCTGTTTTAAATTCTTCAAGAATTTTATTCTCATTTCTCATAACCCACAATGGTCTATTTGCTCCAGAAAATTCCAATCTTCTACTTTTTATATCATATCTACATAAAATTATATCCATTCCATCATTAAGACTTTCTTCATTTTTATTAAATGACTCAATAACTAATTCTCTCGACTTATTCAATATATCAGAGGTATTCAGAATCTTCAACTCATTAACACATTTATTCAAAGCATTTGAGCAAACCAAACTAACCATTCCACCTGGAACACCATGACCAGTACAATCTGCTACAGCAAAGAATAAATAGTCACCACAATTTTCAAACCAGAAAAAATCACCACCTATAATATCTTTAGGATTATAGTAAAGAAAATGATTTTTTAGATAACGGTTTATCTTAGACATTGAGGGTAAAGTTGATCTTTGTAAAGATCTAGCATATTCAATACTTTGAGTTATCTCACGATTCTTTTCGGTCATTTTTTTATTTTCTTCTGTTATCTTTTTAGTTTTTTCCTCAACTAAAATTTCTAATTTTGACCTTCCTTTACTTTGTATAAAACTTAAAATACCATCTGTGAATAGTGTTTTTAGAACAGACTTACAACTATATTCCTTATCATAGTAAAATTCAATATTATTCAATATATTTTTTCTACCCATTTCATATAACTCTTGCAAATCATAATCCAACGGGTCTATTCCATTTTCTATTAATATTCTAGGAACCTCACTTTTCATTCTTATCTATATATAACTCAATAGTCATTTAATTTTAAACTTTTATAAATCTAATCATATAAATCTAAACAAATAAAAACAATTTATATGATTCAAAATGGCAGTACTGTAGCAGTACACTACACAGGAAAACTTACCAACGGCGAACAATTCGATTCTTCTGTTGGCAGAGAACCACTTTCTTTCCAAATCGGAGCTCAACAAGTTATCCCTGGATTTGAAAATGGCATCATCGGTAAAAATGTTGGTGATAAAGTAACTATCAACATTCCAGTCGAACAAGCATACGGACAAATTCGCGAAGACCTTTATATGAAGGTTCCTAACGCACAATTACCCGGAACTGTTCAAGTTGGACAACAACTTCAAGCTATGAACGGTGGACAAATCGTTAACGTAACAGTTAAAGAAGTCAACGAAGACCACGCAATCATCGATGGCAACCACCCACTTGCGGGACAAGACTTGGTTTTTGACATTGAAGTAATGGATGTTGCTTAATTCTCAACACCCTTGAAAAAAGAAACCCATCAAATTAATTTGATGGGTTTTTTAATGCCAATTTTCTTTCTCTACTTAATCTTTTTATCTGATACTCCCGCTTACTCGCTGAACTTCTATCTAAAGATTCTTCATACCAATATAACTTAACCGGTAGCCTATTTTTTGTAAACTTGGCGCCTTTACCTAAGTTATGTGTCTTAATCCTTTTTTCTAAATCATTAGTGATTCCACAATATAAAGATTTATGTTCATCAGAACACTCTAATAAATAAACAAACCACATATTACATTCTTGGATCTATATTAACCGTCAATAATCCTCTTTGGTCATCATATTTGGATTGATATCCAGTAGTCACACCATATAATCTAATTGAACGATTTTTAAATTTCACAGTTGTTTTTTGTGACTGTAAAATATTATACTCTTTAATATACTTTTCTTTTTTCTTTTTCAATCCAGACTTAACCATACTAACATAGTCATTATAAATATCATCTGGCATTCCGTCTCCCTCTTGCCAACCATCTTCTTTCAAAAGAATCTTAACACTAAATTCACCATGTTCGTAGTTTCTATCAATCTCAATACTCAATACTTCTAATCTTCTATCAACCACTTCTAAGATATCTTTAATCAAGATATCAAATTTAATTAATCGAAAACTGTCGAGCGTAGGAGTGTGGTACTTGTTATAAGAATCCAAACGAAAAATTAAAATCTTACCAGGATTATTTTTAGTCCAATTGATTACTTTCGATTGACCATCAACATCATCACTAACCTCACTTAAATTGGATAGATTATCTTTGTCAATCGAATAAGTCTTATTAAATCTGCCCAGTTCTTTATCAAATCCACCTTCAATTAAATCATTAAGATCCTTACGACCTTTAACCCAATCAACAGCCTTACCAATCAAACCTCTTTTTTTATAATAAGCTTCTAATGTTAAAATATATTTCATTGTTTTAGAATTTTATGTAAACAATATATGTTATCCAACCTTTACGTTGATTTACAATTCTGATTAATTTATTTTCTTTACATCGAGAACTTAGTTCCAATGCATGATTTTTATTAACATAGGTATTCACATCTATGTTATCCAAAGATTTAATTCTAAACTTATTATCAACATATTCAATAATTTCCTTAGCTATATCATCCGGCATATTTGGGTCAACTTCCTTAGTATCACTGATTCTAAATTCTAATCTATGTTGTTCAGAACTTATTGAATCCGTGATTGAATTAACAGGGGATGATGGTGGAATAGATAATAAATCAACTTTATTATCTACTAAATTCCAATGTTTTGATACGGCGTAAATAATATCTAAAAGTGGATCCACTTTTGATTTTTTTGTAGCAACATATCCTTGCAATACTAATTTAATGCCCTTATAATCATACGTCTTAGCAGAACCATCTTTATTCAATTCTAACTTCAAATACCAATTCTTATCACTCTTGAAATGGTCAAATAAACCTTCTAATGTTAAAATATATTTCATTAACGTATATATTAAATTACTTTCATTAATTTGGCACAGATAAAGGATAATATAAGGCGATTGTTGGTAAGTCCTCAACAAACTTCTCTAATCCCTCAAATTGGTCACACTTAAAGAAAATATAATCACCATCACCATAATTCAAATGAATTAAAAACCACTCATCATTTAAAATATCAATTCCAAAATCAATTCTTCGTTGTCTCTTTCTTTGGAAAAAATCACCTTCCACCAATATACGATAATCCATCTGTGATTTTTTAATTTGAATATTTGAACAAATCTTATTATCACGTAATTTTTCTTGAATCATATCATGAATTTTCTGAAATGATTCAGTGACTTTCACTCTATTAACAACATCCTTATCCCAAGAATGTCTTATAATTTTTTCATAATATTCTTTTCTTGATTTCATTAAATCATTAATGATATTATAAGCATCATTTTCAAAAACCGACTTATTTGGATTGTAATCATTTAAAAACTCTTCAATTCCTTCTATACTATCACATAATATAATCGAACTACCATATAATGTAGTTTCTTGATTCCAATGAACTTCATTACAAACATTCACCCAGTTACATCTACACTTACACCAAATTAACCACCAATCATCACTTCTTTTATAAAAATTAAAAGGCACACTATAATGTGGTTTAATACTTAATCTAACCGAAAATGCACCAGGATGAACCCTATCTCCATTATCTGATGGTATTTCTTTACCTATTGATGTTTCTTTATTATTAAATTTATTAAACAAAATATTTAACCTATTCATTTCACCTTCTGAAATATTTTCGGGCTCATACCTCCTAAAATAATAAGTTCTTTCATCACCATGATCAATATTGGGAACACCACTTGACTTTAAGTTAACCCACAATTTTTTACCAACACGAGCAAACGCATCAGTTTCAAATAACTTCCAATCTATAATATGTTTTAATCCCATAACTTTATATCTTTAAATCCTTCTTTAGTATCAACTAGCCAATGATTATATTTTTTGTGCCATCCTTTTACCATATGTTCTACAACCCACCACTCATCATCAAACTTATAAATAGTAATTACACCACAACTATAATTCTCACCTTCTTCATTTAACTCATCAAATTCACAACTCCAATCAAATCCAAAATTATAATCGACGTTTTGAAAATTACCAACTTCTTCTAAAGTAAAGTTATCTAACATAAATTCTTTATACAACTTATAATCAGACTCATCTGGTTTCAACATATCATGTGAATTTTGAAAATTAAGCCAATCTTGATAAGAAATCTTTTGAGCCAAACTTTCTTCAATAGATTCTTTAATCATATCTTTTTTCTTAGTTAATAAAATTGTAAATGTTCTTTTTGGTAAAGCTGATATTCTGTGATTTTGTTGATCAACATCCAAAATATTCCAATCAAACTCCAATCTCTTCCAATTTATCTTTCCTTTAATATGCTTTTCATTTGTGAAAATAGTAACTACCCAAATATCATTCTCTGTTAAATTATTCTTCTTAGATGTAACTCTCAAATAAGTTCTAGCATGTCTTCCACCTCTTTCCACCACAACCTCACCACCACTATCCTCAAAATCAACAAAGTAATCCGATAAGATTTCCTTATCTTCCTCCACTGATTCTTTAACCATCTTCGACTCACAAATATAATAATCCTCTAATAACTTCATCAATCCATCAATCTGATCACACTTAAAGTAAGTAGAATAATCAGAAGACGTGATACTAACCAAAAACCACTCATCTCTTAACTGAGATATTTTTATTCTTCTCATCCAATTAATAGGATGCCATTTACCTTTATCAGAACCACTTTGATAATAATCAAACCCATCAACCACAATACCCTTACTCTTTATACCAATCCAATTATCTCTATTATCTCTATTTAGGTACAAAGGACAATGGTGGTGGATTTTTAAATATCTAGCCGAAACTCTTGGACAATTCTCCTTAGTATATTGGCTTAAGCCTGATTGGATCATTTCAAAAACACGAGAATCTATATCCATAAAATCTTTACTTGGTATTTCTTCCATCTCAATCTTAGGTATCTCAAAGTAATAATCATCCGAATTACCAACCGATTCATTCATAGAAGATGAAGAGACATCCTTAATCAATTGAATAACACCATCAATCGTATCACATTTCCAAAGATTAGATTCCTTTTTACCACTTTTCTTATCAATCAACTTATCCGATTGTCCCATAAACCACTCATCACGATACTTTGTTATAGTAACCTTCCAAGAAGATTTCTTATTAAACCAAGAACCATAATATCCACCAGAAACCGAAATTAATTCACCATCCGGATTTTTAGATAGTGGTCCATTCGCCAATAATTGAAACTTATCCTCACTACCTAATACCGATTTAATCAAACTAACTTCTTGATCGGTAAAACCTAATGGCTTACCCCAACCACTTTTAGATGAGACAAATTCAATATACTCATCATATGATATTGGTTCATATAAAGAATCCGATTCACCAAACTGAGCATATTCTTTTAAGTATTTCATATAAACTATATATTAAAAACCGACTTGAAATTATCTTTTCCACTTATCCAATAAATAAGAATTAAGTTCTTTCCAATCTAAATTAGAAATCGCACTAGGCACATATATTACCTCACCAACATTATATGTAGTAGTATTACCAGTTATACTACCAAAATCAGTTGCAGCAGCCTGAGGTAACCATCCTAAAGCTAAGTAAGATGAATCTACTGAAATATTAGCGCCATCAAAATATCTAATCTCACCATTAAATGACACTTCTAACAGATTATCACTAAGACTCCTTACTCCTATAATAACAAAATCTATCAAATCTCTCAAATTAACATAAGAAGTAATAGTGTATCCTAAAAAAGCTAATGTATTATTTACATAATTTAATTTTAATAATAAATTATTAGGAGAACTAGCATCCTGTCCAATAAATAAAATTGGATACTCATATAAATAATTAATAATAAAAGAAACCAAGTAAGTGTACCCCTCTATACTATTTGAAAATGCAATCTGAACTCCCTGATTAAGACCATCCCAAGCAACACCCATAATGAGCCCATTAATAGAACCAACATCAGATGTGACATCCACTGTTCCAGAATTTCCTCTAATATCTAAATTAAAATCCACAAAATAAGTAACATCAGTCGCTGGAAATCCAACACCATAATCCGTAAAACTAAAAGTCGCCGTATTATAAACAGATGTACTACTATAAGTCAAAGAAAGAGTTGCACCAGATAAAAACTCAGCATTAATCACTATATCAGGTACATATTCTAAACTTAAATTTGGAACCCAAACATCCTCTATTTTATAAACCATAAGTAAAGAAATATTACTTGCATTCGGACCCAATAATCTCAATGCCACCTTATCAGAGTTAGAAATACTACCACTTTTATTATCAGTTCTTAAAATAATCTTATCACCTACGAACGAAACAGAAGGTGAATTTTGTTTTAGTGTTTCAATGTAACCTATCTTAGATTTAATAGCAGAACTACCACTATCAATAGGACCAAATGAAAAAGTACCATCATAAGTCGCCTTATCATTAAAATCAATATGATAAAAACTACTATATTTCTCGGATATTCTTTTAACACTCATAAATAAACTTTTCTTTATATATATCTATATATAAATAAATGATAAACTTAAACCCCAATATGAGCATCAGAAAACTAATAATGGTTAAACGGTTTACCGGCCTTAAAGAAAAAACATTCTGGTCAGTCGTATCCAATAGAAGACAAACTAAAATAAAAGCAATACTAGAAGAAATATGATTCTATCAATTAAAGACTTTATTATAAATAAAATATGAATGTAATAAATCACACAACATTTATTGATAACCGAGGTTCCTATACACCTATATCAACAACCCAACTAAATATACAATGGAACCAATGCTCTATATCCATCAATCATAACCGCGGAACCTTCCGTGGACTACACTACCAAACCAACCCACCTCAAACCAAATACATTAAAGTAATCCAAGGAAGCATTATAGACTTTCTCTATAACCTCCAAACCAAAGAACTTCAACACTTCACACTAAACAATAACCAAGCTATATTAGTACCAGATAATATGGCACACGGATTCCTTACTTTAGAAGATAATACCATTGTTACTTATATGGTTAAAGGTGAATATAACCCCGAATCAGAACATAGTATTATTTGGAACCAAGTAGATGAAGTTAAAAGCATTATCCAAGATAAACTAAACCAAATGAATGTAGAGATAACCATCTCAGATAAAGATCAATTCGGTAAATAATGCTTAAAATTAATGACCATATCATTACCACCGATTTACTTTATCCTATACACTATAACACCTCCTATGAAAAAGAATATCTTATAGATACAGGAACCATGACAACCACCGTCAAAAGAAACGATATAACCATAGATAAACAATACTACCGAAATATTAAAATAAACCAAATAATCAATGATTAATATCGAACCAGCCATCATCAACACCACAAACCATAAATCAGTTTATGAATGGCTTATCAACCAAGACCACATTCCATTCGATATGAGTTCAGATGCACACGGTACGCATTACCAACTATACCAAGAATTCCTAAAAGATATTAATGAATTATACCACAAAACAGGAGCCACCTATTATTGGTATCATAAAGGAAAACTTTATGCCGACTCCAGTAGTAACCCACCATTACATGATTCAGTTAAAGTTGATAAAAATAAACTTCGCGACTTAAAATTAATAGAATTATTATCATAACAAAACTAAAATGATAATATTCACCTACGGAACACTACCTAAATTCATGGTAGAAAATGATATCTCTTTCCATATCCTTGGAGTTGCCACTATCCAAGGTATCAAATTAGAAGATACACCCTGGCCTGCAATCATTAAACCAATTAATGAACACTCTTACACATTAACCGGCCAACTTATACACCTAAATAACTCCAACTTTATCGATATTCTAGACGAATACGAAGGAGACCAATATGTAAGAGAAATAACGCAAGTTACCTTTGAAGATAATTCCACTATGGACGCTTATATCTATTGGTATAAACTAAACGGAAACTACAGACAACCTCATTGTGAACAAATATGAAAAAATCAGATATCTTTACAGAAATGAAATCTCCAGGTATTTATACCACAGACACAGATAAATCCACGGCAAAAACTTATTGGTTTCCATTCAAAAGAAAACAAAAACTAAATAAAATTATAAATAAACTAAATGGAAAATGATAAAATAGTTATAGATGTCCAAATAACACCTAAAAAACCATTAGAATACATCACACTTAATTTCACTATGGATAAATGGGGTGATATCTATTCAATAAATAAAAATCGCCAAAATAAAATCAAATCTATATTAGATGAGTACAAAAAAATTAAATGAAAGTGCTGGAAAAAGCTTAAGAGTTTTTATACAAAAACAAACAAGAATAAAAAAGATAAAATCTATTCTGAAAAAATTCACCGGTCTTTAAAAGGAAATTTTTTACCTTATCACCTTCTCCTGCCTCAAAAAAACCACCAAACCATCAAACTGATCACACTTATAGTAAGAATGCTTCGGACCACTCTCCCTCAATAAACTATTATCCTTATCAACATACCACCATTCATCAGAACCCATCCTTATAACCCAAGACGCTCGCTTAACAGTAGATTCCTTACGTTCAATAAAAAGATAAGAAGGAATAGAAGCATCATTAAATGAAACTTTAAATACATCACCAATAACCAAATCACTTAAAACACTACTATACTTATTCGGTATCTTATACCGACGACCAAGACTGAATTCCTCAAAACTTATCTCTTCCCAGTAGTCACTATTCTTAGACTCAAACTTCATTCAATTACTTATATACTTCATATAAACTTATATATTAAATCCACATATAACAAAAAATATATGAAAGTAATCGCCATACAAAACGCACCTAATATAGATACAACCATATCATGGGCAAAAGAATTTAACATAGAAAGAGCCTATCAAAAAGGTGATATATTCGAAACACACAAAAAATATAAAAACGGATTAGTCATATTTAACCATTATATCAATAAACCAATGGAAGTAAACCCCGATAACTTTATCACACTGGATGATTATAGAATGATTAAAATAAACCAAATCATAGAATGATCAAAATAATAAAAAATTACTTCAAACTCGAATGGATGGAAACTCCATTCGAATTCTTCCTATTCAAAATAGTCTTACCTATTATGTTATTAATACAAATATCTATACTCTTTTACTGTTTATGGGGAGCCATAACAGGCCAACCCGCACCAGCATCAGATCCAAATTATATACAACCACCAATCATTATAGTTCCATGATGAAACTAAATATTCTAAGAAAACTCGGATTCTCTATATACTCAAACAAAAAGAATATACTAAAATATTATCCATCCACGAGAAAAAGGAAAATAAAGAAAATACTTAAACAAATCTAAAACAAATAACTATAAATTAAAAAACAAATAAATATGGAAGAAGCAATGCCGTCAGAAAGACCATCCTACAAATGGGAAAATACACAATACCTATTAGAAGTCATCATGAAACAACTACAAATCACCCAAGAAGATTTAGAAAATGAACCCTCATGGATGAAATCTAAAGTAAGAGACCTTAATATAGAAAAAGTCCTAACAGAAATAAACTAAAAAATTAAAACCTTTCATAAAACAATGAGAGGTTTTTTATTTATAAAAACAATGAAATCAAGTTACAAAGACCTTAACCTAACCCAATTTATTAAATCATGTTCTAATAACCAATTTAAAGAAACTTTATTCAAATCAATCACAATAGTAAGAAAAGATAGAATACAATTCATAATCCATAACTTAAAAAATGAACGATAACTCCCAACAAATATACAACTACATAGAATACCTAACCGGCAACCTTATTCATATCATGGACCATATCAATAAATCCAGAATAGCCAATGATGAATACGACCAACTATCAAAAGAATTAGATAAATTAGGAGAATCTATAGATAACATATACCAAATACTTAAACTAAATAACCATAATCCAACTCCAATAAACTACGCATACAAACTAACCCAAGAAAGAAAAACCCAAATAACAAGAGATAATAGAATTAATACCATACTAAAATGAAATCAGATTATATAATAGACCTCGAAAGAATAAACCAATTAACATCATCACAATACGACGATCCAAAAGGAATAAACCAACCACTAAACCAACCATATTCCCTACACTCTATATCAAAAAATATAATCAAACAATACTTAGATATCTATATGAACAAAGATTCAAGACACTCAGATAAATCTAAACTAATAGAAGCAATAGAAACACTTGAATATAATAAAATACTCATTTCAAAATCCACTATAAGAGATAATACTATTAATCAACTACTTTAATAATCTCTTTATCTTATCATCCCTCTTGGATACTATATCAATATAACCATCCCACGCCTTCAAATTATCCTTCTTTAACTTCTTACTTCTCGCTTTCTCCAATTCCTCACTATATAAAGAATCTAACTGAGACTTAATCTCAACTCTCAATAATTCTATATCACCATCATACCATACTTCAAATAAATAATGTGACATAAAATAACCCTGTTTATATACATAAACATTTTGATCCTTAATAGAAACATAGAAATATCCTAAGTCAGAATAATATACTTTCTTCCTCTTTAACGTGAGAAACCAAAAGTAAAAAGTAGAAATAATAGTATTCTCTTCCGGCAAATCATTCCTTTTAGATAATGTATAAATAAGATCCCATAACATTGATACCAATACATATACTAAGTAAGTACCAATAGTAATAAAAAATATATCACCTAAACTCTTATTATACATAATAGACACAATAAGAGGTAAAAGACTGGTGACAATACCCAATAATATAAATATAAACCTCTTCATATATTAACTATTTAATAGTTTAGACCATATCTTAATCACCATATCTCTACTATCAGATGGAGATAATTTAGACCATCTATCAATCCATTCTTTTATTTCTGATTTTGTCATACTATACATATAAATACAAAGATAAGTAAAATAATTTGAATTAAAAAATTATCGAAGCGTGGAAATTTTGAAAATTTTGTGAATTGTGATGAATAAAAAAGAGAAGCCTATCGACGGAATATATAGGATTAATTATGTCTTATAAATTGAAGCCCTGCTTGATTTGTGGTGAATCAACTAAAAATAGAAAATTTTGTTCAAAGAAATGTAGTGCTTCTCGTTACATTAAGCGACATAATTTGATATGTCAAAACTGTGGTAAACCGTTTACACATAATAATATGTATGATATAAACCGTGGTAAAATGAAATTTTGTTCTGAAGCTTGTAAGAGACGCCGATATCATTTAGATGAATCTTATTTTTCTGATCCCCTAACCATTGATAAAAAGATTACATTAGGTCAGATTATTACTATTGGTGAGATAGTTGATTATCGGAGTATTAAGATGTTTTCAGACTTATCTACATTAGAAGATATTAATAGTAAGTTAGGTTCTACATATAAGATAAAGAAGTCTGATAAGGGATTATATCGGTTAGATATATTAAGTGAGAAAATGGTATTAGATTTAGTTAGATTGGGTTTGGGAGATAAACCGTTATATCAGGATGTTCCGGATGATTTATGGGATGGAATTAAGAAAACACATTGTTATAGTGTGGCTGATGATGGTGTGAGTGTATTTAGGACTGATAGGTCTAAGGTGGCTTTATGGGTTTGTGATAGGTTTGGTGGTAAGATGGATTGTCAAACTATGAAGGATATGTATAAGGGTATAATGGTGTGTGAGTGGGTTGTGGTTTGGAAATAAAAAACCCAGTCTGAATTGAGACTGGGTTATATATTATTGTTTATAAATCTTTATAATTTTCTGATTGATTTCCTTATTTGGTCAGGTTTATGAGTTTAGTTGTATATATATGATAGTTATAAATAATATTATTTTTTGATTAGTTGTAAAACTTTTCTTGAACTTTTTATATGTTCACCAAACATATTCATTATTATAATGCTTTTATCTTCTCTGCTTTGTCTATTATCAGAAAAGTTTTTATCTACTTCATTATAAAAATTACATAATATTTCTTGTAATTCTTCTTTACTCAATTGTTCTAAATCTTGTTTTGTCATTTTATTTATTTTTAAGTTAGTAATTTTTAAAAAAAATATACTATTTATAACAACAAATATAAGCAATTATTTTATTACTTCCAAATAAATGTTGTTGGTTAATATTATTTTTTATTCTTTTAAATAAGTTTCGTTAATAACTGCTTATATTTGCAACCGTTATGTGTAATGTTAAGAATTTCTCGTTATACACAATATTTTTAGAAAGCTCCTTGTTTATTATCAGTTCCCTCTAACATATCAAGAATTGTATCAATTTCGGATTTAAGTTGTTCGTCAGTAATTTTAGATTTTAATCTTACCAATTTCT
>Ga0209400_1000664_pt1 | contig 29865 bp, 34 predicted proteins | sample M_130807_EF_Meta_FD_187313 | JGI IMG/M metagenome (GOLD analysis project Ga0209400, IMG submission 187313) | Freshwater microbial communities from Lake Montjoie, Canada to study carbon cycling - M_130807_EF_MetaG (SPAdes) (version 2) | ecosystem: Environmental > Aquatic > Freshwater > Lake... | reverse complement strand
AGAATTGATAATGGCTTCAATGCCTTTGAATGCATCGTCACTGATATCAAGGTCTTTGATTGATTTACCAACTCCTGGAATCATGCCCATCAAATCTTTCAAGTTACCCATCTTTTTGATTTGTTGGATTTGGGTATAAAAATCTTCGAAGGTGAACTGGTCTTTTAATAATTTCTTTTGAAGTTTTTCAGCTTCTTGTTCATCAAAAACAGATTGGGCTTTTTCTACCAAACTCACAATATCCCCCATTCCCAAAATTCTTTGCGCCATACGGTCTGGATGGAAAACATCTAATGCTTCCATTTTCTCTCCCATACCCATGAACTTAATGGGTTTATTTACTACCGATTTAATTGACAAGGCAGCTCCACCACGGGTATCTCCATCTAATTTGGTCAAGATAACACCTGTAAAATCCAATACGTCATTAAAAGCTTTTGCTGTATTGACAGCATCTTGACCAGTCATGGCATCAACTACAAACAATATTTCTTGCGGTTGAACAGCTTGTTTGATATTGCCAATTTCTTGCATCATTTCCTCGTCAATACTCAAACGGCCAGCCGTATCTATTATTAGCACTTTAGCACCTGCTTCTTTTGCTGCTTTTAATGCTTCTTTTGCTATCTCAACAGGATTTTTACTTTGTTCGTTTGAATACACCGGAACATTGAGCTGTTCTCCTAAAACCTTCAACTGATTGATTGCAGCAGGTCTGTATACATCGCAAGCAGCCAACATCACAGATTTACCTTTTTTACTTAAATAGTTGGCAAGCTTAGCACTATGAGTTGTTTTACCTGATCCTTGCAATCCAGCCATTAAAATGATACTTGGATTGCCATCAATTTTAATGTCAGCAGTAATACCTCCTAACAAAGTAGTCAATTCATCGCTCACAATTTTAACCATCAATTGCCCAGGTGTTAAACTGGTCAATACATTGGCGCCCAATGCTTTTTCTTTAACTGTATCGGTAAATTGTTTGGCAATTTTAAAATTCACATCCGCATCAATCAATGCTTTTCTGATTTCTTTAACAGTTTCAGCTACATTGATTTCACTAATTTTACCTTGTCCTTTTAATACTTTAAAGGCCCTGTCTAATTTACTGCTTAAGTTTTCGAACATGTATTTTTTAAATTGAATGGCAAAAATAAGCATTCCAATGCATACTCAAATAAAAAAATTCTGTTTCAAATTGGGTACAAAATGTGGGTTTTATTCAGTTTAAATTATAGTTATTTGGTAAAAATTTGAATGCTTTGCCCATGACTTACTCAATTAAAAAATCTAAAATTATCTTTTTAAGCCTGTTCTTAGTCTGTTTTACACAAGCGAATGCTCAGGAAAAAATGCTCAGTATTGAAGATGCTGTTTTAAAACAAAGAACCACTTTGGCTCCTGAAAAATTAAACCAATTGCAATGGATTCCAGGTACAGAAAAATTCGTTTATGTTGGCAAGCAAAATGGGCTTGAGGTAATGATATCTCAAGATGCATTGCATCAGGTGAACGATTCATTTTTAAGCATTCAAACTTTCAATTTTGCATGGAAAAATTTAGAAAGTAAAGCCAAAGAATTGAGTAAATTTCCCTTGGTTACATTTACAAGTAACAATACATTTAGGTTTCAAATAAACAATGGTTTCTATCAATTCAACATTACACAAAACACTTGTGAATTATTGGCAAAAGCACCTGCTGATGCAGAAAATTTAGACTTTGAACCGCTTTCTCAAAACTTAGCATATACTTATAAAAACCAACTTTGCATACATCAAGGAAAGAATGCTACTGCAAATAATGGTTCAATTGAATTTGATAAAAGAGAATTAATCACCACTGATGGTTCTGCTACCTTACATTACGGAACAGCAGTTCACCGCAACGAATTCGGTATCAACAAAGGAACCTTCTTTTCAAATTCTGGAAAACAATTGGCCTTTTACAAAATGAATGAAATAATGGTTTCGGATTACCAGACCATGGATTTTGAAGCATTGGACACAAACCACTTGAATTTAAACAAACCAACTGAATTTAAAAAATTCAAATACCCAATGGCAGGCAATCAAAGTCACGAAGTAAAAGTATTGGTACATGATATAAATTCAAGTAAAACAGTAGAACTACAAACTGGAATACCTGCCGATCAATACCTAACCAATATTGCTTGGAGCCCTAATGATGAGTACATTTACATTGCACATGTAAACAGGGCTCAGAACGAAATGCAATTGAAACAATACGATGCAAGAACGGGGGCGTTTATCAAACTATTATTTACAGAAAAACATAGTAAGTATGTAGAGCCCGAAAAACCTATGCTTTTCACCAAAAACCTAACAGGCAATTTTATTTGGATGAGTGAAAGAGATGGATACAATCATTTGTATTTATACAATAAAAAGGGGGAATTGATCAAACAACTAACTAAAGGCAATTTTGTGGTAACTGAAGTACTTGGATTCAATGAAACAGGCGACAAATTGTATTATTCAGCTTTCACCAACCAAGGCATGAATAAATTCAGCTATATGTTGGATTTAAAATCGGGACAATCTCAGATTATCAATGGCAATTCGGGTGTGCACAGTACATTCATCAACAGCAAAGGAAATCTTGCATTGGATTTGTACAGCAATTTAACAACCCCAAGGAGAATTGTATTATTGGAAACCAACGGAAAAGAATTAGGAACTGTATTGAATGCAGCCAATCCATTGAAAGATTATAAAAAATGTGAAATCAGAACTTTTGGTATTCCTTCTAGTGATAAAACAGTTCAATTGAATTGCAGAATGATTTTACCTCCTCAATTCGACTCAACCAAAAAATACCCTGTCATTGTGTATGTATATGGCGGTCCTCATGTTCAATTGGTTTCAAACAGTTGGTTGGGACAAGCTGATATGTGGCTTTATTATATGGCACAACAAGGTTATATCACTTTTAGTTTAGACAACCGTGGTTCATTAAACAGAGGATTAGATTTTGAAAATGCAGTTCACCGTAATTTGGGAAAATTGGAATTAGAAGACCAATTGGCAGGGGTCAATTTTCTTCAATCAAAACCCTATGTAGATGTTCAAAAAATGGGCGTATTCGGCTGGAGTTTTGGCGGATTTATGAGCACCAGTTTAATGGTAAAAACTCCAGATATTTTCAAAGTTGGAGTGGCTGGTGGCCCTGTGATTGACTGGAGGTATTATGAAATTATGTACACCGAACGTTATATGGACCAACCCCAAGAAAATCCAGAAGGATATAAAAATGCAGATTTACTCACTTATGCTAAAAATTTAAAAGGTAAATTGTTGATGATCCATGGCAGTTCAGACGATGTTGTATTGTGGCAACACAGCCTACAATTTGTAAAAAAATGTGTAGATGATGGCGTGCAATTAGACTATTTTGTGTACCCTGCGCATTTTCATAATGTATTGGGCACTGATAGGGTTCATTTAATGAAAAAAATAAGCCAGTATTTCAATGAAAACCTTCACAGGTAATGGCACAAAGCTTATTGACTTATCAATCTTCCTACGAAAATGGATTGCTCATTTTAAATGGCATACTAGGATTGGTATTGGTTCTTAGAAGCTATTTTATTTTTAAAGATAAAACTACCTAGAATTTGTTGAGAAAGGATTTAATTCAAGTTGCACCTAACGAATGAAAGCAAAACTAATTCTTCAGCTGCTCAGTCAAATGAACCCTATTGCCATTGGAATTACTGCTATTTCCTTTGTGTTTTTATTTTTCAGTTTAAAGAGCAGGTTTCTAAAAAAATCGGGGTACTCGTACTATTCAATTTCAATTTATGCCCTGGTTTTCTATTTGATAGGCGCTTTGGCATTTACAGGAATGAATACCATTGCCACTTATTTTTATTTGAGAGATTCGTTTTATGTAGATTTGATTTGGCTATTGCCTTTTGCGCTCTTGTGTTCTATTTGTGGCGCATTGATTGGCTATTTAATTCAACAAGTTGCTGCACTTATTGCGAATGAATTTCAATTGAAATTGATTCATTTTAGCTTGTTATTTTTGGTACCCATGTTTCTGTATTTATTTTTAGTAAAACCCTACTCAGACATGGTTGACTATGCTTTTGGTCCTCAAATCACAAAAAAAAGTATTCAAAACATCAATGAATTGGGTTTTAAAGAATTGAGTGAACAACCCAATCAAAAATACAGCCCAGCCATTCCAATGGAAATGAATGACAGTATTGTTTTTTTTGCTGCTGGTAAACAACTGAAATTTCAAGTCAATGCAAATGGATTCAGTTTTCAACACAAAATGCAATACGGCAATCCAAGTGCCATCTATTTTGTAGAGAGTAAAAAATTGAACTATTTGTGTTTACTCATTATCCACAGCTCAATGGATGCCATGCGAGAACTCTGGATCATTGACCGAAATGGATTTTTAGTGTACAAACAACAATTTGAACAAAACTTCAACCAATTGGCAATTGGAGAAAATGAAAGTACCCTTTTACTCAAAAACAGCAATTCATCAGCGCAAACAAACCGTTTTTTATTGGAATTGCATTAAAATTTGGGTGCTTGTTTTTTGTAGTAATTGCAATAGGTACTGATTCCACAAACAGCACAATTGGGCTGCCTTGCCATACAGACATACCTTCCATGTAAAATGAGCCAATGATGTGCAACAGCAGTATGTTCTTGTGGAATATGTTTAACTAGTTGTTGCTCAACAGCCAAGGGTGTTTTGGCATTTTTGGTCAATCCAATTCTATTGCTTACCCTAAATACATGGGTATCTACAGCCATTGCGGGCTGATCAAAAACTACACTCACAATTACATTGGCAGTTTTTCTTCCCACACCCGGTAACTTGATTAAATCGCTGATTTGATTGGGCACTGCTGAACTAAAATCATTCACCAACATATTGGCCATTCCAATCAAGTGTTTGGTTTTGTTATTGGGATAGCTGATGCTGCGGATAAAAGGAAACAATTCTTCAAAACTAGCTGCAGCTAATTTTTCAGGACTAGGATAAGCTACAAACAATGGAGGTGTAACTAAATTTACTCTTTTGTCGGTGCATTGAGCAGATAAAATAACTGCAACCAATAACTGAAAAGGGTTTTCATAATGGAGTTCAGTTTCTGCCTCTGGCTGATGGGTCAGGAAATAATTGATGATGCTTTCGTACTTTTCCTTTATTTTCATGTAGTCAAAATTACACTACATTTGAATCAATTCTAAGCTTATTTTTTGTTTATCTCATGAGAAAATCAATCCTTTTCTTCTTTATTATATGGTGTAATATTGGCTATACACTTTTGGCTCAAACCAATGAAAGGGGCATCAATCCTGCCAGTACAAGCGCTACCTGGTTTCAACATCGAGAATTAAAATTATTGGACAAGTCAAAAAACTTACAATATTACCAAATTACAAAGGGCCAAAATTGGGTATTCCAATACACTTATAAAGCTGCTGACATTGCTGAAATTGCTGATGATGAATTTTCAGAAAGTATTTTTATTGAAATACCACAAAATAAGGACAAACATTTTTCTAAAAAACTTGGATTTAAAAAACAAAAAGCCATTTATCTAAAATCTTGTTATTGCCCTGATGCGGGGCCTGTTCAGATAAAAAAAGGAAGCATTAAAGCACAAAAAATAAACGACAAAACTTGGCATGTCATCATCAAAATAAAAGTACCTGATTTTGATGCAAAACAGCAAGCGAAATTCAAGAAAATTGAAACAGATTTTATTTTACAAGAACCTTAAATTATATGACAGCATTTAAAATTAGAAAAGCCAATAGCCAAGATGTTGGCTTGATTTTAGAATTTATAAAAGGAATTGCTGAATTCGAAAAACTAAGCAATGAAGTAGAAGCTACTGAAGCGCATATTTTCAAAAACTTGTTTTCTGAAAAGGCCTTTGTGCATTGCCTTTTGGCCTATGAGAACCAAACACCAGTAGGTTTTGCATTGTATTTTTATAACTATTCCAGCTTTGTATCTAAGCCTGGATTATACCTTGAAGACTTATACATCATACCTGAATACAGACACAAAGGATACGGTAAAGAATTGATGAAACAATTGATTCAAATTGCTGCAGAAAATGAATGTGGCAGGATGGAATGGAATGTTTTAAAATGGAATCAGAAAGCCATAGACTGGTATGAAAAACTAGGCGCTAAAGCCATGAATGAATGGACAACTTATCGGCTGAATCAAACTAGCATTGAGCAGTTAAACACTGCTATCAATCAATCCAATTCTATATAATTTAAATCTTTGCTGAAGCTTTCTTTCACATAGCTGATAGAAATCCAAGCAATGGCCAAGCAAACAATACCCACTATCATGGCAGCATCAGTAATGGGAAAATTTTGAGAAAGTGCTGTAAAACTCAAAGTAATTGGAACGACTGCTCCACGGACAAAATTAGGCACTGTATTGGTAACTGTTGAACGGATATTGGTTCCAAATTGCTCAGCTGCAATGGTCACAAACAAGGCCCAATAACCTGTTGCAAATCCCAATAAATAAGCCATGAATTTAAAATATCCTAAACTCACATGGCTATTGTACAAATAAACCACAAACAACAACAAAGAAAACACGAGGTATAATTTCACTACTTTCTTTCTGCTTTTCAAAAATTGACTCAACAAGCCACTGAGTAAATCACCCGAGGAAAGGCCTAAATAAGCATACATCACAGCATCGGCAACCAAAAGCCCTTGGGTTTGATAAAACACAGAAAATCGGTTTGATAAATTTACCAAAACCCCAATGGTAAACCAAATAGGCAAACCAATTCCAATGCAGGCCAAATATTTGAATGCATTTTCTTTTTTAAACAACAATTTGATGTTTCCTTTTTTAACAGCCCCATGTTCTTTTAAGCTTTGATACATGCCACTCTCAAATGCACCCGCTCTTAAAAAGAGTAAAGCCAGTCCTAAAACCCCTCCTACTATATAGGTTGCTTGCCACGAAAAAATTTGCCCTATGATCCCTGCCAATACAGCTCCCAAGGCTCCAAAGGTTACAATAATCAATGTTCCATAGCCTCTTTTATCTTTGTCCATGTTTTCAGAAACAAGGGTAATGCCCGCTCCCAACTCGCCAGCCAATCCAATACCTGCAATAAACCTTGCCAATCCATATTGAAAAACATTTACCACAAATGCATTGGCTATATTGGCAATTGAATACAAAAAGATAGAGCCAAATAAAACGGCCACTCTCCCCTTTTTATCGCCTAAAATTCCCCAAATTAAGCCCCCAACAAGCATACCGGTCATTTGTAAATTAAACAATAAAATTTCATTGCTTTTAATAGAATCACCAGTCGAACCCAAATCAACTAAACTTGCATTCTTCACCACATTGAAAACTATTAAATCATAAATGTCTACAAAATAGCCAAGCGCTGCGATAGTAACCAACCAAAAGTTTTTGTGATTTATCAGTTGTTTCATTGTGTTTACAGTTGGGAATATAAAGTGAGGGCTTCTCTGTTCATGGGTAATAGTCCTATCAATTGCTGTAAACCTGTAAGATCATCTTCATCAAATTCATCATATTGGTTGCTGTCAATATCCAATACAGCAACAACTTCTTCTTCAAAAAAAATGGGCAATACAATTTCAGATTTTGAGGCTTCACTACAGGCAATATGTCCAGGGAACAAATGCACATTGGGCACTACAATTGGCGCTTTATTTTGCCAAGCAGTTCCACAAACGCCCTTCCCAAAATTGATACGAGTACAGGCCACAGGCCCTTGATAGGGACCCAATACCAATTGGTTATTTTTCACAAAATAAAAGCCAATCCACCACCAATTGAATTCCTGTTTCAAGGCACCACAAAAGTTGGAGAGATTGGCTATTAAATCTGTTTCAGATGATAATAAAGATTTTAATCCCTGATTCAGATATGCGTATTTTTCTTTTTTATCCGCATGGTTTGACCCCTGCAGTTGCATCTTATTTAGTGCTTGTAGAGTCTAAAGCTATAGCAGCTGTATCTGTATTGGTTTCTTCTGTAGCTGTTACATTGGCTCTATTTATTGAATATCCAGCTTCATCCGATTTGTACTTTTCGTTGTCTTTCAATGTATTTTGAGCTTCTTCTGTACCATAATGACAAGCTGAAAGTGTGCCTGATACAACTAAAATTGCAAGAAATTTTTTCATGTTTTTGATTTTTCGTTTACGAATATATAAAAATGTGCTTACTTATTTAAGTTCAAAATCTGATTGACCAATTTTAAAGCCCTCGCAATAAATTTCAGCTCTGTATTTGCCTTTTAGCAAAGGATTACCTGCATTCCAATACAATGAAACTTGTTGTGCAACTTGGTTGAATTCAATTGTTTTTTTTGTACTGTATAGCGATTCTTCATTTTGAAACATAAAGGTTCCGGAACCAGCAGATTGGTTGTAAACCGTTGCACCATCTGGACCTACTATTTTCATATAAATTTCTTTGCTGCCTTTGTCTGAAACAAAATTTTCGGCAATGGTAAAACTTACTTTGATTTGCTCAGTTTGTGAAGCCTTTTGGGTTTCTTTTTCTTTGCCATTGCTTCTCAATTTTACGCCAATCACTTGCATGCCTTGGGTGATTAATTTTGCACCTATTGCCACCTTGTTGCTCAACCTGGCATTGTCCATGCTCAAATCTTCGTATTTGCGTTTTTGTTTGCCAATATCTGTTTTGAGCGTTTCATTTTCTTTGTTCAAGCCAACTATTACAGTGCTCAAAGAATCAATTTGACCCAAGTATTTTCTTTTGTAATAACGCAATAAATCCAATTCGTCTTTTGCTTTTTCCAATTCTTCCTTGGTTACTTTACCATCTTTTAACAAGGTTTGGATTCGTTTTGCGTATTGTTGCAAGGAATCGTTCTTTTCACCTAAAAACTGGTCTAATTGGGCATTTCTTCCTTTGAACTGATCTAATTCTAGCGCAGTTTGCTTGAGTAAAGTATCCAATTCCATTCTTGTAGAATCTGATGAAACCAAACGCTCTTCAGTTACCAATAACTTTTTGTCAGTTTGAAAATAGTTCATGACAAAAAATCCCAACAAAATCAAGGTTAAAATATTGGTAACAATCAAAAATATGATGATGGTTCTGCATTTTTTGTGGTTTTCTTTCTGTTCCATGTCGCAAAAATAAACTTTCAAACTTTAAAATTTATACCTGTTTTCCACCAATGTGGAGAGTTCAACAAAATTATGAATCAAAAGTTCCTTAGTATGCGAAATAATTAGTTAATATTGTTTTAAAGTAATCTTTTGAGATGCAAGTTCAAACCATATCTATAGATGGGCCATTCATTATAAAACCTTCTATTTTCAGTGATTCCAGAGGATATTTCTATGAAAGCTACAATGAATTTAATTACAAAAATTCTGGTATTGATTTCAATTTTGTACAAGACAACCAAAGTTGTTCTCAAAAAGGGACAATCAGAGGTTTACATTTTCAAGCCCCTCCTTTTGACCAAGGTAAATTGGTGCGTGTAATCAAAGGTGCGGTGGTTGATGTGGTGGTTGATATAAGAAAAAACTCCCCTACTTATGGAAAACACTTTAGTGTTGAATTGAACGAAGACAACCATTTACAATTCTGGATTCCACCAGGCTTTGCACATGGTTTTGAAACCTTAGCTGACAATACCATATTCTTATACAAATGCACCAATGTATACAACAAAGCAAGTGAAGGTGGTTTACTTTGGAATGACCCTGAATTGGGCATCCAATGGCAAACAAAGCAGGCGCTTGTTTCTGAAAAAGATGAATTATTGCCTTTATTTAAAAATTTTAACAGCCCATTCTAAGTACAATGCAAGAAAATATAATTGACGAAACAGTACTTGATTTGATTACCAAAATCAAAGCGAAATATGAAAAAAATGGCCAAGATTTCAAGGCCTATTTAGAAGGCTTATTGTATCAGGAGTATACCAATTACTGGGATTATATTCAGGTTGATACCCTGTTGAGCTTACAAAAGCCAAAAACTGATATTCCAGATGAGTTGATCTTTATCATGTACCACCAGATTACAGAATTGTATTTCAAGCTGAGTTTACATGAAATTAAACAACTCCAAGCCATGAAAGGCCATTTGAGTACGGCAATTTTTATTGATAAATTAACGCGAATCAATGCCTATTTTAAAAACTTGACCCACTCTTTCGAAATCATGATTCAAGGCATGGAACCCGCTCAGTTTTTAAAATTCAGAATGAGTTTGTTACCTGCAAGCGGATTCCAATCTGCCCAATACAGACTCATTGAAATGAGTGCAACACCAATCGGAAACTTGGTACACAAAGACAAAAGAGAGGAATTGGTAGGGAAATCAATACAAGAACAACTAGAAGCCATTTATTGGAAATTTGGGGCAACAGAATTGGGTTCTGGTAAAAAAACTTTGACCCTTACTCAGTTTGAAGAAAAATACGCAGATGAATTCTTGAACCATGCCTTGACCAACGAAAAAACCAATGTATGGGAATTGTATTTGTCTTTGCCTCAAGAAGCACAAGCTGATGAGCATCTAAAACTGGCATTGAAAGCATTTGACAAAGCAGTGAACATTGATTGGCCATTGGTACATTATAAATCAGCCGTTAGGTATCTACAGAAAAGTGAAACTGATATAGCAGCAACAGGTGGAACCAATTGGCAAAAATACTTGCCTCCACGTTTCCAATTCAGGATTTTTTATCCAGCATTGTACAGCAAAGAAGAAATTGAAAAATGGGGAACTCAACACTAAAAACCATGAAATCATTCATAAAAATTAGCTTTATTGTGGGGTTCATTTGCATTGGATTTTCAACAACATCAGTGGCCCAAGTCATCAGTGAAAATGGACTTGGAAAAACCTATTATGACGAAAACAAAAAACAGGTAAAAGAAATCTATCACTATATTTTGGAATACACTTTTGCCGGAAGTGCTATCACTGACCAAGAAAAGAAATACGAAAAATCAGAAGCCATCAAAAACGGACCATACACCTGTTACCACCCCAATGGCAAACTCAAACAAACTGGCTATTACAACAGAAACAACAAAGACAGCGTTTGGAAGTATTACAATACAAAAGGTATATTGATTAAAACAGAAAAATACCGAAATTTAGCATTGGTAAAAGAATGAAAAATCTGATTTTGTTCATAATCCTTGTCAGTAGTTTGACAGTATTTGGCCAACAAAGAAAAATCAATGTAGAAGTTGGGAAATACATACAAATTGCTGCCTGTAAAACCAAAGTCAAAAACTTCAAAGGAATTGATGTGTATGCAAGGACAACTGCATACGACCATAGCAAAGTAGATAGCATCAATGGTGATGGCTTGATTGCTGCTTTCTTTAGCAAAGATGCCAGTATTGATGCCAAAAGATTGCCTTGTTCAATGGGCGGTAGAAAATACAAAATAGCAGCCTTGCAAGAATATGAAACCGAAAAGGGAATGAAAAAAGTGGTGGTTTGTTATACCAATTATTCTTTGACACTTATTTGGATTGACCTTGATGAGGCCATCAAACACAAAGAAATAAAATGGTTCTAAAACAAGTTCTTTTTTCTAAAGAAGAATACGCCAGATACAGAAATAACAACTGCCATAATGATGACAATCCAAAATGCGTGTGGATTTTGTTGAAATGGCAATTCTACATTCATTCCATAAATACTTGCAACCAAAATAGGTAAGGATAGAATAATGGTGACTGAGGTTAAAAAACGAATGGTGATATTCAAATTATTTGAAATGATGGATGAATGTGCACCCATCATATTTCCAAGAATATTGCTGTAAATATTGGCCATTTCAATGGCTTGGCGGGTTTCAATGTTTACATCTTCAATTAATTCTTTCTCACTTTCCTTTGCCCAATCTGGCAAGTTGAGTCTTTGCAAACGCATCATCATCAATTCATTTGCTTTTAATGATGTACTAAAATACACCAAGCTTTTTTCGAGGTAAAGCAATTCTAATAATTCCCTGTTTCTAGTAGAACGGTGTAAACTGTTTTCAATATCGTTTGCTTTGTTGTTGATGTCTTTTAAATTTTTCAAGTACATGACTGAAGATTTAAAAAATATCTGCATCACAAATCGTTCCCTAAATTGGGTATAAAAATTCTTGACCTTGTTTTCTTTAAAATTCTGAATCAATTCAGTTGGGCGGCCACAAACGGTAATGATCAAATCTCTTTTTAAAACAATACCCAAAGGAATGGTTGTATAGGGTAAATCTTCTCCTTGGTCATTGATTACGGGAATTCTGCAAACAATCAACATACAATTTTTATGGCTTTCTACCCTTGCATTTTCATCTGGATCCAATGGATCATTGAAAACTTCAGGTGGCAATAACAATTGTGATGAAAGGGAATGAACTTCTTTTCCAGTAGGGCTTACAACATGAATCCAACAATCCTTCTCTGGTTTGTCTAATTCTACTAAACGGTTGTACGAACTTTTGAAAATTTGAATCATTGCAGAAATGATTTAATTGAAATTGCTTTCAAATATACAATGCTAAATCCAATGTTTGTTACAATAGTAGATTTTAAGTTCCATAAAAATCAAATCAATTCAGTTAAATTGCGCTGTGCATATCACAATATTTACAGACGGCTCAGCAAGAGGAAACCCAGGAAGGGGTGGCTATGGAGTGGTTTTAAAAAGTGGCGTTCATTACAAAGAAATCAGTGAAGGCTTTCAACTCACCACCAATAACAGAATGGAATTATTGGCTGTTATTGTGGGTTTAGAATCTTTGAAGCTTGAACAACTCAGCGTTCAAGTGTATACCGACAGCAAATATGTTTGTGAAGCAATAGAAAAAAAATGGCTACAAAATTGGCTCAGAACTGACTTTAAAGGCAAAAAAAACAAAGACCTTTGGTTGCGTTATCACCAAATTTCAAAGAAACATACTGTTAAGTTTCATTGGATCAAAGGACATGCTGGCCACCCTATGAATGAGCGTTGCGACGAATTGGCAACCCAAGCTGCAGATGGAAAAAACTTAAAAACAGACTTTGTTTACGAAGAGCTTTTCAAGGCCGAGAAAATGAATACAATTAACAAAAATCCGTCCTTTTAATAAAATAATGAGTATCTTGAAATCAAATGATTCAGGCATGCTCAACATTCTTGTACCAAATGATTACTCCCCAGAAGCAAAAAATGCATTGAAATATGCAGTTGAGTTTGCCAAGCAAACAAATGGACAATTGATTTTGTACCATGCCATACCAGAAGTAATTCCCAGCAACGAAATTCCACTCAATCATTTTTATAACGACGAAAAAGAAGAAGTATTGTTATTGCTTGAATCTTTTCAGAATTTTTGCAATTCAGAAAATATTGATTACCCTAAAAAACCAAAGGCTTATGTGAATACTTGTGAACATGTTGCGGATGGAATTATTGAAGCTGTAACCGAAACCAAAGCCGATATTGTTATCATGGGAACTCATGGTGCCAGTGGTTGGAAAAAATATTTTTGGGGAAGCAATACTTCTCAATTGGTTTGCAAAGCCAATTTTCCAGTTTTGGTAATCCCCTACCCTTTTGAATACCAGCCAATATACCATATCGTTTATGCATCTAATTTGGTTCAACTTGAAGAAGAACTTGATTTGATGGTTCCATTTTCTAAAATTTTCCATGCGGTATTAGACATTTATTATTTTGATTATGCTTCTGCAGAAAGTGAAATGTTGATGATGGAAGCAGAGCAGTATATCAGAAAGCATCCCTACCAAAACATGCGCATGAGTATAAAAAAAGGAAAATTAGACCTGCCTATAGATGAGCAATTACTGGCAACTATTGACATTGGAAATACCCAAATAGTGGCTTTGTTTAAAGGAGCGCATTCTTGGTTAGATTATTTAATGGCCAGCACTAATGTTCAAAAAATTGTCATGTCTACTACAATTCCTGTCTTGGCCATGAATAAAATTAATTGAGCAGGCTTATCTTTGAGTCGGTTTAAAAGCAATTGCATGCAGAAAAAAATCTTGGTCATTCGTTTTAGTTCTATTGGAGATATTGTGCTTTGTTCACCAATTCCAAGAGCACTCAAACAACAATATCCAAATGCAGAAGTTCATTTTTTGACCAAGCCGGGTTACCAATCCTTACTAGAAAACAATCCTTTCATTGATTGTATACACCTACTTGACAAGCACCCCATTTTGAAAGCTTTAGAATTGAAAAAAATAGGCTTTGATTTGCTAATTGATTTACATGTGAACACCCGAACACTGCTTTTTAAAAGTATTTTAGATCTTCCTTCCTGTTCTTTTTCAAAAATCAATTTAGAAAAATGGATTGCTGTGAATTTGAAACTCCCAATTTTGCCCTCCTTACATATTATTGAAAGAAATTTTAAAGCTGTTGAACACCTTGGCGTTTACAATGATTCGAAAGGTTTAGATTTTCATTTGCTGGATGCTGAAATTGAAGCTGTAAAATCTAATTTACCAAGTAGTCACCAGCAGTTTATTGCTTGGGCAATTGGAGCCCAACATACAACCAAAAAACTTCCTGTGGCACAAATCATTTCCTTGATTCAACATGCTGATTTCCCGATTGTGCTTTTGGGAGGCAAAGAAGATGCTGAAATAGCAAATCAAATTGCCAATCAATTTCCTAAACGTGTTATTCATTATTGTGGCAAATACAGCATCAGAGAAAGTGCTGCTTTGCTTGCACTAAGCAAATTTGTGCTAAGCAATGATACCGGTTTGATGCATATTGCAGCAGCACTCAAAAAACCAATTTTAAGTTTTTGGGGAAACACCATACCTGCACTTGGCATGAGTCCTTACTATGGCAAACATGTGGTTTCTCATGTCATGATGGAAGTAAAAGACTTGCCTTGCAGACCCTGTTCTAAAATAGGATTTGATACTTGTCCAAAGCAACATTTCAATTGCATGAAACTTCTAGACATGGAGCAAATTTATTCAAACCTGAACCAGTTTTGGCAAGCTTAAATTTTACTCCAATATTTTTCAACACGTCTAAACCATAAACCCCAATGATGTAAATTCGCATGTATAGAAATTGCAGCCCAAAAAATAGCCATGACGAAATTTTCTCACTTACATGTTCATACCCAATTCTCATTGCTGGATGGTGCAGCTGATATTGAAAAACTTTACAAAAAAGCCATTCAAGACAATATGCCAGCCATGGCCATTACAGACCATGGTAATATGTTTGGCGCATTTGAATTTGTGGCTGAAGCCTATAAGCACAAACACGACGACGGAACCTTAAAAGTAAAACCCATTGTAGGTTGTGAATTTTACATTGTAAACGACCGTACAAAAAGACAATTTACCAAAGACGATAAAGACGTTCGATACCACCAACTTTTACTTGCTAAAAATGCCGAAGGCTATCAGAACTTGATCAAACTTTGTTCATTGGGATACATGGAAGGTTTGTATGGTAAATACCCAAGAATTGACAAATCTCTCATTTTAAAATACCATAAAGGCCTCATTGCCACAACCTGTTGTATTGGAGCTTCAGTACCAAAAGCGATTTTAAAACAAGGGGAAGCTGCCGGGGAACAGGAATTCAAATGGTGGCTTGATATTTTTGGTGAAGATTACTACATAGAATTACAAAGACACGACATTGCTGATCAAAACAAGGTAAACGATGTATTGTTAAAGTTTGCAGCCAAATACAATGTAAAAATTATTGCATCGAATGACTCTCATTATGTAGACCAACAAGATGCCAATGCACACGACATTTTGCTTTGTATCAATACCAACGAGAAGCAGAGTACACCTGCCATGAAAGATTTTTCGGATGATGAGGTGCAGATGAAAGGCAAAAGATTTGCTTTTGCAAACGATCAATTTTATTTCAAAACCACTGATGAGATGAGCAAACTCTTCAGTGATATTCCACAAGCCATTGACAATACCAATGATATCGTAGGGAAAATAGAAACCTTGAATTTAAAAAGGGATATTTTACTTCCCAACTACGAGATTCCTACAAATTTCCAAACCCAAGACGATTACCTCTACCACCTCTGTTATGAAGGTGCAAAAAACAGGTACAAAGAGATTACACCTGAAGTTGAAGAACGACTAAATTTTGAACTGCATACCATCAAAACAATGGGATTTGCGGGTTACTTTTTAATTGTAGCAGATTTTATTCAAGCAGGCAGAGATTTGGGTGTTTTTGTGGGCCCTGGAAGGGGTTCTGCAGCAGGTTCTGCGGTTGCTTATTGCATAGGTATCACCAATATTGACCCCATCAAATACGATTTACTGTTTGAGCGTTTCTTGAATCCTGACCGTAAATCAATGCCCGATATTGATACGGATTTTGACGATTTAGGCCGACAAAAAGTAATTGATTACGTGATAAAAAAATATGGACGTAACCAAGTGGCTCAAATTATCACCTATGGTACCATGGCTGCAAAGTCTAGTATCAAAGATGTTGCCCGTGTAATGGATTTACCATTGCCCGAATCAATTCAATTGGCCAATATGGTGCCGAGCAAACCGGGTATTACCCTCAACAGGGTTTTACACGCCAATATAGATGGAGACAAAGGACTCAAAGACAAAGAGGGTTTAGACAGTACCGAAATTGAAGGGGTTACCAAATTAAGAGCCGTTTACGATGGAGATGATTTAAGAGCAACAGTGTTAAAGGAGGCCGAGAAACTAGAAGGCTCTGTGAGGGGTACTGGGGTTCATGCTGCAGGTTTGATCATTGCACCCAAAGACCTAACTGAAATTGTACCCGTTGCCATTGCCAAAGACTCAAACGATTTGGTAGTTACACAATTTGAGGGAAAAGTGATTGAAGATGCGGGTGTCATTAAAATGGACTTTTTGGGATTGAAGAACTTGAGTATTCTCAAAAATGCCCTTTTGTTCATTAAGAAAAACAAGAACATTGACATTGTTTTGGATGAAATTCCATTGGACGATGCCAAAACGTATGAAATATTTCAAAGAGGAGAAACCAATGGTATTTTCCAATTTGAAAGTGCAGGTATGCAGAAATACCTCAAAGACTTAAAACCCGATCAATTCAATGATTTAATTGCCATGAATGCCTTGTTCAGGCCAGGACCATTGCAATACATTCCTACTTTCATCAATAGAAAACATGGCAAAGAGCCTATCACTTTTGATTTGCCAGAACTCGAAGAATATTTAAAAGACACTTACGGGGTTACTGTTTACCAAGAACAGGTGATGTTGCTTTCTCAAAAGCTTGCCGGTTTTACCAAGGGAGATGCCGATGTGCTTAGAAAAGCCATGGGTAAGAAAGACAAGAAAACGCTGGACAAGATGAAAGGCAAATTTATTGATGGTGCCACAAGCAAAGGATTGCCATTGGATAAATTAGAAAAAATTTGGACAGACTGGGAAGCCTTTGCTCAGTATGCGTTTAACAAATCTCATTCTACTTGTTATGCCTATGTGGCATTCCATACCGCTTACCTAAAAACACATTATCCTGCCGAATACATGGCAGCTGTTTTAGGGAATTCTAGTGCCAATATTGAGGATGTTTCTTTCTTTATGGAAGAATGTAAACGCATGGGCTTGAATGTACTTGGACCTGACATCAATGAATCTGAACTCAATTTCTCGGTGAATGCAGAGGGTGTGATTCGTTTTGGGATGAGTGCCATCAAAGGTGTTGGAGAAGCCGCAGTTGAAGCCATTATAGAAGAAAGAAACCAAAAAGGTCCTTTTACCTCCATTTTTAATCTTACCAAAAGGGTCAATCTAAGAGCTGTCAATAAGAAAACTCTAGAATCTTTGGCAATTGCGGGTGGTTTTGATTGTTTCAAAGGAATACATCGTGCTCAATATTTTGCAGCTAGTCAAGATGGCTTGAATACCATTGAAAAATCCATCCGTTATGGCAACTCAGTTCAAAACAACGAATCGAGCAATACCATGAGTTTGTTTGGAGCAACCAGTGAAATCAATATTCCAGAGCCTCCAATACCTCCTTGTGAACCATGGCCTTTGATGCATGAATTGAAAGAAGAAAAAGTGCTGATAGGAATTTATTTATCTGGACATCCTCTCGACCCTTACAGATTAGAAATAGAAAAATTGGTTTCGCATGAACTCAAAGAACTTTCAGACTTAGCTCCTCTCAAAAACAAAGAAATTAGAATTGCGGGTATTGTGACAAATGCTGAACACAAGGTATCAAAACAAGGCAAAAACTATGGCAGTATTACCGTTGAAGATTTTAATGGTACTTATAATTTTGCCTTGTTCAACAACGATTATATCAACAACCATAAGTATATGGTGAATGGTTATTTTTTGTTTATCAAAGGTCGAGTTCAAAACAAATGGAACAAAGAAGATGAATTTGAATTAAAAATTAGCGCCATTGACATGCTGAGTGATGTGAGAGACAAATATTTCAACAAAATCAATTGTACGATAGATATTCAAAAAATCAAACCTGAAACCGTAAAATTATTAGGAGAATTAGGAAAAAAACACCCCGGCAATTGCAATTTGTACATTCAATTGATCGATCATCAAGACGAACAAAGTATACAATTAATTTCAACCAAATCTAAAATAGAGCCAAACAATGAGGTCTTAGCCTTGTTAGATATAAATGAGATCAGTTACAAATTGAATTGAGCCTGACAAAATTGGTAATATTTTCAATTGGCATTTATCTTGCAAACAAATAAATAGAAATTTTTAAACAGTATGGCATTAGAAATAACAGACAGTAACTTCCAGGAAGTAGTACTGAATTCAAGTAAACCAGTATTGGTAGATTTTTGGGCAGAATGGTGTGGTCCTTGCCGCATGGTAGGTCCTGTAGTTGAAGAACTAGCGAAAGAATACGAAGGCAAAGCAGTGATAGGAAAAGTAAACGTAGATTTCAATCCTAAAGTAGCAACTGATTTTGGAATCATGAGTATTCCAGCATTGTTGTTCTTTAAAGATGGTAAATTGGTAGACAAACAAGTGGGTGCAGTTCCAAAACATGTTTTGGCTGGAAAATTAGATGCCCAATTGGCTTAATTTTATTTTGGTAACAAAAGGTGGTAAGGGAGTACTTTACCACCTTTTGTTTTTTTATAGTAAATTCCAAGCATGATTTTACGCAAATGAGTGGATTGAGTCTTTTAGAACTTCAGCAAATTCCAAATATTGAGTTTCTTGCCAATCAAGTAGTAGAAGGCTTTATTACAGGTTTGCATAAAAGTCCATATCATGGGTTTTCAGTTGAATTTGCAGAACACCGTCAATACAATACAGGCGACAACAGCAGGCATATTGACTGGAAATTATATGCCAGAACCGATAAATTATTTATAAAAAAATACGAAGAAGAAACCAATTTAAGGTGTCAGCTTGTCATAGACACTTCGGGTTCTATGTATTATCCTACAAGCAATTTCAATAAAATTAAATTTTCAGCAGTTGCGGCTGCCGCCTTGGTTCAACTCTTGAAAAAACAAAGAGATGCTTCTGGTTTGACTTTAATCAACGAGCATATTGAATTGCATACTGCAGCAAAAAGCAATGCAGTTCATTGTAAAAATCTTTTGATCAGTTTACAGAAATGTATTGATGAACACAAGAAAACCACAAATACCAAACAAAGCCAAATAGCAAAAAACATTGATTTGTTAGCTGAACAACTGCATAAACGCTCCTTGGTAGTTATTTTCAGTGATTTTATGGAAGCTGATTTAGAAGCGCTAAAATTGGCTTTACAACATTTAAAATTCAACAAACATGAGGTAATCTTATTTCATGTGGGTGATGATGAAACAGAAGCTGAATTTAACTTTTCAAAGAAACCACATATTTTTATAGACAGTGAAACGGGAGAAGAAGTAAAATTAAATCCAGCGAACATCAGAGAGGCTTATGTTGAAAAAATGAAACAGCACAAATCCATACTCAAAACCATTTGTATGCAGTTTAAAATTGATTATGTTGAAGCTTTTGTGAACCAGAATTTCGAACAGGTTTTATTTCCGTTTTTAAAAAAGAGAGCCAAACTGATCTAACATGATTGCCTTCCCTAACTGCAAAATCAACCTTGGACTGCATGTATTTGAGCAAAGACCAGACCAGTACCATCCACTTGAAACCGTCTTTTTTCCTGTTCCAATTTGTGATGCATTAGAAATCATCAAACATCCAAATCTGCATCAAGAGCCTGAGTTCAATTGCTATGGACTTGAAATTTCAGGTGATCCCCAAAACAACCTTATTTACAAAGCTTGGGAATTGCTCCATGCAAAATACCAAATAGGCCCTGTTAAAAGTGCCTTATTAAAGCATATTCCCATGGGAGCAGGAATGGGAGGAGGCTCAGCAGATGCAGCATTTGCCCTAAAATTATTGAACCAATTGTTTGAACTCCATTTATCAGAAAATACTTTACTTGAATTGGCCTTAGCACTAGGAAGCGATTGCCCATTCTTTATACTGAATAAACCCGTTTTTGCGAGTTCTAGAGGCGAAATCATGCAGCCTCTCAATTTGAACTTACAGGGTTATACCTTGGTGATTGTAAACCCAAGCATTCATGTGAGTACAGCAAAAGCTTTTCAACTAGTTCAAAAAAGAACTAAAAATGACATTGGAAAACTAATGCCAATTGTGCAATCGCCCATTGAAAATTGGAAAACTCATTTAGTGAATGATTTCGAGAAAGCTGTTTTTTCAGCACATCCGGTTTTGCAAGACATCAAAACTAAACTTTATGCAATGGGTGCTATTTATGCTTCTATGACAGGAAGCGGCTCAACTATTTTTGGCATCTTTGCCAATCCAGTTCAAGCCAAGTCAAGTTTCGATAGTAATTATTTTGTGGAAGAAATTAGTTTGTAATCGAATCGCTTTCTATCAAACCATCTCTTAACCTGACAATGCGCTTTGCCCTTTTGGCAATGTCTTCTTCGTGGGTAACAATAATAACAGTATTGCCTTGTTGGTGAATTTCTTCCAATAAATCCATGATTTCATGTGAAGTTTTGGTGTCTAAATTTCCAGTTGGTTCATCGGCTAGAATGATGGCAGGTTTGTTTACCAATGCCCTCGCAATTGCCACCCTTTGTCTTTGTCCACCAGACAATTCATTGGGTTTGTGGTCTACCCTATCAGCTAAACCTACACTTTTTAATGAATCTCTGGCAATGGCCAAACGTTCTTTTTTTCCAATTCCAGCATATACCAATGGCAAAGCCACATTTTCAAGAGAAGTATTCCTTGCCAATAAATTAAAGGTTTGAAAAATAAACCCAATTTCTTTGTTTCGAATTTGCGCCAATTCATTGTCTGACATGTGGCTCACATCTGTTCCGTTTAAAAGGTATTTGCCTCGGCTTGGGGTATCCAAACAACCTAAAATATTCATCAAGGTAGATTTTCCTGAACCCGAAGGCCCCATCAAAGCAACATATTCACCTTTTTTGATCTGCAAATCAACACTTCTCAATGCTTCTACAACTACATCACCAATGACATAAGTTTTACCAATTCCTTTTATTTCTATAACTGCTTGAGACATCTTATTTATCTAGGAATTTAGGCACCCTGAAGTAATCTGAATCTTTAGAAGGGGCATTTTTCAATGCATCTTCTCTTTGAATTGATGCCGCTGCTTTGTCTTCTCTCAAAATATTTTGCGCATCCGTCATAAAAATCAATGGCTCTACCCCATTGGTATCAATCTGATTGAGTTTTTCGAAATAAGACAAGATACGTGTTAAATCTTGCTTGATTGCAGTTCTTTCCTCTCCTTTGAATTCCAACTTTGCCAAGTCGCAAAGTCTGTCAATTGTTTCATCATTGATATCCATACGCGTGCAATTTAATATTTATTGAATCAAACACCTGCATTTTTAATGCTTCTACATCTTCTAAAGTCAAACCTTTGGTGTCTATGGGCTTGTGAACATACTGAGTGACAAAGCCTGGACGTCCAGTTATTTCTTTACTGTCATCAAAAATCAAATGGTTACCCAAGATACTTACAGGAAGTATGGGAATTTGTTTTTCTATCGCCAATTTAAAAGGGCCATCCTTGAATTTAATCATTTTTGGGACTTGTGCAGAAATAGTACCTTCAGGAAATATCACCAAGCTTCTCCCACTCTCAAAAAAACGCGTGGCTTTGATGTATGCCTCTGCTGCTTTTCTTGCATTTTTACGGTCAACTGCAATATCAATGGTTTTAAACCAAATATTGAATAGCGGAATTTTTAGCAATTCCGCCTTGGCCATGAAACTGAAATCTAATTTTTTTAATCCTACAGTTAATGTTGCAATATCTACATATGAAGTATGGTTAGGCGTAATGATATAAGCTTGATTTGAATCTATCGGTTCCTCAAAAATTGTTTTGATTTTAACCAAGCCTAAAAACATCAACCAATTGCCCCAAAATCTTCTGATGCGGTGGCCCAATGGGTACCTTGATGGTTTTGCCAACGCATAGCGTAAGAATGGGTAAATTAAAAAAAATAAACCCATAGCTACAGTGCCTAAGTAAATGATGTATGCAATGCGCAGTGGATTTTTTGTAATTTTTGGCATGCTAAATTCTTATTGACCCCAAGTAGAAGGACTGGTTCTCCAGTCTTTCAACACTGCTGATTGAGCCTCTGTAATCAATGATTTTTGAGCTGCCAATTGAATAAGCGCATCATAGTTAGACAAAGCAACATATTGACAATGGGCTGCGTCAAATGCTTGTTGTGCCGCATCAAAACCATATGTAAAAATACACGCCAATCCAATCACCTCATGTCCTTGCTCTCTCAATCTTTGAACGGCCTGTAAACTACTCTTACCAGTAGAAACCAAATCTTCAATGACTACAATTTTTGCGGTTGAAGGGATATCTCCTTCCAGTTGTTTGCCCATGCCATGTTTTTTAGGCTCTGATCGAACATATCCAAAAGGCAATTGCATTTCATCTGCAATCAAAGCACCTGGCGCTATTCCAGCGGTTGCAACACCAACAATGGCGTCAATATTTGGATAATGCGCCAATACCAATTTGGCCATTTCCTTTTTAATATATGTTCTAATATTGGGGTGTGATAGCGAAAGTCTATTGTCTGAATAGATTGGACTTTTCCAACCACTTGCCCATGTAAAGGGGCTTTCTGGTTGTAATTTAATGGCATGTATTTCCAATAAATATTCTGCTATCTTTGAAGCTACCTCAGATTGATTATTCATAAGGCAAATGTATAAAATTTTCATTAACGATAAGCCATTGATCCTTTGTAAAGAAGAAGAAGCCATAGCTTTTCCTTCAGATTTGGAAATTTTAAAAGATCCAAATCCAAATTTACAAATGGATTGGATACGAAATATAGAAGGTGTTCAGCACAAAGGAACCTGTATCATTTGTGAAGAACCCAATCAATTATTTGAATCAATTACTTCTCATTTCAAAACCATTCAAGCTGCTGGAGGATTGGTATTTAACAAGCAAAATCAAATTTTATTGATCAAAAGATTAGGTGTATGGGATTTGCCTAAAGGTAAAATTGACAACGGTGAAAGTAAATTTGAAGGTGCCATCAGGGAAGTAGAAGAAGAATGTGGCATTGATGAATTAACAATAGTAAAAGAATACCCGTGTAGTTTTCACACTTATAAATTAAAGGGTCACCGATTTTTGAAACAAACTTTTTGGTTCAAAATGGAAAGTGATTTCAAAGGGAAATTGGTGCCTCAGACCGAGGAAAACATCACAGAAGTAATGTGGACGGATTGGGATGAACTTGACATTGAAAAATTGGACACTTACCAATCAATCAGAGAAGTTTTATATACAGCAAAAAAAACTTAAACCAATTTCACAGCCTCTGGAATAAATCCAGCTACGTCTCCCCCATTTCTGATCAAATCTCTTACTACCGATGAACTGATTGGCGTAAAGGCAGGATCACACATTAAAAAAACGGTTTCCGCTTCTGGATAAATGAGTTTATTCATTTGCGCAATGTTTTTCTCGTAATCAAAATCTGCCATGTTACGAATGCCTCTCAAAATATAATTGGCAGAAATTTCCTTACAATAATTCACTGTTAAACCCTCGTAAAAAGAGGCTTTAACTTTAGGCTCATTTTTAAAAATTTCTTGAATCCATAATACCCTTTGTTCAACTGGATACAAAGTGGTTTTGCTGATATTGTGCCCAACGCCAACAATAATTTCATCAAACAAAGGCAATGCACGTTCAATGATGTTCACATGACCAACGGTTATTGGGTCAAATGTTCCAGGAAAGAGCGCAATGCGTTTCATATTTAAATGGTTTGGTTTGATTTAAAAAAAGAGAAGCTTGATTGACCGTATTTTCTTGATTCAAAAAAACCCTTTTGTTGGCTCAAATCCAAACTTGAAGCATGCTCTATGATTAAAATACCTTCTGGCTTGAGTAAATTTCTTTCTAATACCAATGTCGAAATTTTGACAATATCAGCCAAAGCATAAGGAGGGTCTGCAAAAATCAAATCAAAAGCTTGCTCTAATTGCTTCAAGGCACTAAAAACATCCTGTTTTCTGGCTTGAATTTGACCAAAACCTAATTTCGAAGCTGTTTCTTTTACAAATTTAAAACAGCCAAAATCCTTGTCAACACTCATTACCAATTGCGCCCCCCTACTGGCCAATTCATAACTGATATTGCCAGTACCTGTAAATAAATCTAAGGCTTCAATTCCTTCAATTTCAATTGAATGTTGTAAAATATTGAACAGACTCTCCTTAGATCGATCTGTGGTTGGTCGAACAGGTAAATTTGTTGGAGCCTGTATCAAGATCCCTTTTTTTGTACCGCCTATGATTCGCAAAGCAAGCTACTGATTTCTATGAAGTAATGATGAGCTGGCAATTGATGAAAAGAAACTGGACAAGAAACACCTTTTGGCTTAGTTCCAAAGGAAACTGATTTTACATAACTGGCCAATAAATTGGTGATATCTGTTAAAACCGGAACTTGACCATATAAAATGACCTCTGCTTCTTGATTCAGTTCCAATTGTTTTGCTACTGCCAATACAAAATAGGCAATGTCATTTTCATTGTTAAAAGGAAAAGTATTGTAAAACTTGATTTGATGATTGATGCACGCAATGGCAATATAATCAGGGCGCACATCAACATGCAACTTGTTACTGGCATTAGGAAAGGATTGTAAATCTAATGCTTTAAGAAACAATAACGAATCATGAACAAACTGAATTCCAGGAATTTGTTCATTCAAATAGCGGTGTAAATCATTTTTAACATTGAATAAAACTGCAGTTCGCATAGAGGCTAGTTTGTATTCTAGTACAGTAGAATTGAGGTATTGTTTTTGGTTCAATTTAAAATAGGCTGAAGCATCTGCAGCATGTAACAATGACTCTGGAACCAATGTACTGGTATCGTTACATATCACTGCTTTCACAAATGCAAAATCAGCAGAAAGCATTTTATTCAATTGTTCTGACTGCTTCAATTCATTGTAGCTACATGCAAAAACAGAAAAATGAACTGGAAAAAGCAATTGTAACTGCAAAACTTGTTTTTGCGTTTGATTGGCAATAACCAAAGCTATATGTTCATTACACAAGACCACATACAAACCATATTGCTTGCGCTCTGCCTCGTGGTATAAATTATCGGTGTAAACCTGAACATTAAATTGAATGCCTGTTGTTTCCATAACGAATATGCCGCAAAGTAGATTTTTTTTTTGAATTGTTTGAATGTAGTGTTTATTTCAAATTCAGTTCCATTAAAAGATTCGTTAGAATCAGCTATTTTTGAAGAAAAAACGAAGATGTTTCAAGCCTTAGATCCTAATTTTAAAGAAAGAATCCAGAGCAAAATGAATGAAAACCATTTCATGCAATTCATTGATTTTAAACTGGATGATTTGAATGCAGGACTTGTAACCGGTCATTTGCATGCAGAAGAGCACCATTTGCAACAAAACAATTTCTTGCATGGAGGTGTCATTGCTACATTGGCTGATTTGGCTGCAGGCTTTGCTGCATTTAGCTTGGTAAATGCCAAACAAACAGTGGTTACCAGCGACTTAAAAATAGCTTATTTGAATCCAGGTATTGGAAATTTTTATCAAGTAAAAGGCTGGGTCATCAAATCTGGGCAAAAACTTATTTTTGCAGAAGCTGAAATTACATATCCAAAAACAGATGGCAGCCATTGTCTAATTGCCAAAGGCTACTGTACTTTTGCTGTGATAGAACTTCCTTAAATTGAACTAATTTTTTCGCCAAAACACAAATCACCAGCATCGCCTAGGCCGGGAACTATGTATTGGTGTTCATTCAATCCTTGGTCAATGGCTGCACAGTAAATTTCTGCATCTGGAAATTTGGATAAAATCTCTTCAATTCCTTCTGGTGTTGCCAAAACAGCTGCAATCAATAGCTGATGCGGCTTTCCTAATTTTTGAATTTGTGCCATACAACTGGTAATACTTTTTCCAGTTGCCAGCATGGGGTCAATTAAAATCAAATCTTTATTTTCTAAAGAAGGCGCTGCTAAATATTCAACTTTAATTTCAAAACCTTGGTCTAAATGGTGTCTGTATGCAGAGATAAAGCCTGCATCCGAGCCGTCAAAATAATTCATAAAGCCTTGGTGTAAAGGCAATCCTGCTCTTAAAATGGTTGCCAAAACTGGTAATTGTTGAAATTGCTTTACCTGCATTTTAGCAATAGGCGTTTGAATTTCTTTCAACTGGTTTGAAAGGGTTTTACTGATTTCAAATGCCATGATTTCTCCAATTCTTTCAATGTTTCTTCTAAAACGCATGCGGTCTTTTTGTATACTTACATCTCTGATTTCACTGAGAAAAACATCTAGGATTGAAAACCTTGCACTTAAATTATAGACAGGCATGATGGGTGTTGATTTAATTCTCTCCAAAAATAGCTGAATAATCGGTTAATTTGTAGCTTCAGGGAGCAATAAAGGCATGAGATTATATTTTTGGGGAGCAGCAAGACAAGTAACTGGTAGTAGCTATTTGATAGAATTAAACGACGGTTTCAGACTGCTTGTTGATTGTGGCATGGACTATGAACTCAAAAAAAATCCAGGGCTGGTTCAGCAAGTTTTACCCTACAATGCAAGTTCTATTCATGCGGTTTTATTGACACATGCGCATATCGACCACTCAGGAAATCTGCCTGTTTTAGTAAAAGATGGATTCAAAGGCCCTATTTTTTGCACCGCAGCAACTGCTGAACTAACGAGTTATTTACTCTATGACTCTTGCCATATTCAACAAGGCGATTATATCAGAACGCTTGCCCGAACAAAGAAAAACAGAAGGCATTTGGTTCAAAAACCATTGTATTCAGAAAAAAATGTAAAAGACACCGTTTCATTATTTGAAAGCATCTCATTTGAAAAGAGTTTTTCACCTCATCGAGGTTTAGCTGTTACTTTTCAAGAAGCAGGACATCTTTTGGGCGCTGCTGGCATTTTGGTTCATGTTACAGAAAATGGAAAGACACAACGCTTTGGTTTTACAGGTGATTTAGGCAGAAAAAATAGCAAGTTATTGAGAGATGGAAAACCCTTCCAACATATTGATTACTTGATATCAGAAGGAACTTATGGTGGAAGAAAACACCTCAGCAAACAAACACCTGAACAAGAATTGACACAATTTATTGAATCAACTTGTATAGCCAATAGAGGAAAATTAATCATTCCTGCATTCAGCGTTGGTAGAACCCAATCTATTGTTTTTACCATTCACCAATTAAAAGATCAAGGAATTATTCCAGCCACATTGAAAGTTTTCGTAGACAGTCCGCTGGCCATTAAATCTACACCAGTGTATGATAAACATCCTGAATTACTGAACGAAGAGGCCATTGAGTTTAAAAACAGATCAGGTTCTTTGTTTGAACATGAACATACCCATTATTTAGATACAAAAGGTTCTCATGAAGCGCTTTCTGTTTATTACGACCCTTGTATCATTATTTCTGCTGCTGGAATGGTTGAAGGGGGTCGAATTCAAGAACATGTCATGAACCATATTGAAAGGCCCAATGACTGTATTTTAATTGCAGGCTTTTGCGCTGAAGGTACTTTGGGTTACAGACTGCTGCTTGGACAACCGAGTATCAAAATCAAAGACAAAGACAAAAAAGTTCAGGCCAGAATTGCCAAAATTGATGTATTCAGCTCACATCCCGACCACGATGAAATATTAGAATTTATTTATGCCTGTCATCCTACAGCTTTGAAAAATGTATTTCTGATTCACGGAGAATTGCCTCAATTAGAAGCCATAAAAAGAGCTGTATTGCAATTGGGGGTTCAAGCTGTTGACATCCCTAAACAAGGACAATTTTTTGAATTTAATTGAACATGTTTGAAGCACAAAGCACTGGTATTTTAGCTGCAATTTTAACAGTATTTTGCTGGACCGTAGGAACCTTTGCCTTTGCCAATGCCAGCAATAAAATGAACCCTTCCACTGTCAATCGGGTGCGTTTGGTATTTGCAACAGTTTTATTGAGCTGTGTCTGCATGACCATTGATCAGATTTCACTCGTTACATTGTTTACCCAAACCAGTATCAGCGCATATATTTGGTTTGGCTTATCGGGTATCATTGGATTGAGCCTTGGCGATTATTTTGCATTTACTGCCTATCAATTCATTGGCGGACCAAAAACTGCATTGATGAGTTGCATCGCACCAGCTGCGGCTTTATTTTTTGGATATTTTATGCTCAACGAAACCCTTTCAATGATTGGATTGATGGGTGTTTTGCTTTCAATGACAGGCATATTTATATTGGTCTATACCCATTCAAAACAAATCAAGAACAAGAGTAATACCAATCAAAATCAAGCTTTCAAAGGATTTCTATTTGCCTTTTTAGGTGCCATTTGCCAAGGCATAGGATTGGTATTGGCTAAGAATGGATTCATGCGCAATCCAGATGCTATTTCAGCCATCCATGCTACCTGGATAAGAATGCTTGTTGCTACCATTGTTCTGTATTTGATTGCTGGCTTCAAAAAACAAAGTTATCTTGAATTCAAAGAAGTACTCAGTAATCGGCTGTTCCTTCAACCCATAGCAATTGGGTCAATTTTTGGACCAGTAATGGGCGTTAGTTTGTCATTGTATGCCACCAAATTTTTAAGTGCAGGCATCACCCAAACACTATTAAGTTTATTGCCTGCCTCAGTTACAATAAGCAGTATACTTTTTTTCAAAGAAAAATTTCCAAGAAGTTTATTTATTGCTTTGATGATTTCACTCTGCGGAGTTTTTGTATTAATTTGGAGAACTGAGCTTGCCGCTTATTTAAGTTTTTAAAAATGAAGAAGACAGAAATATTGAGCATTGATGCTTACCTTGAACAATTACCTGAAGACCGACAAGAAGCCATTCAAAAACTAAGAACAGTTTTTAAAAAGCATATACCCAAAGGTTTTGAAGAAGAAATGAGTTATGGAATGATTGGGTATGTGGTTCCTCATTCAATTTTTCCTGCAGGATACCATTGCAATCCCAAATTACCTCTACCCTTTATTACCATGGCTTCTCAGAAGCAATTCATTGCTATATACCACATGGGCTTGTATATGGATCAATCACTTTTTGATTGGTTTGTAGAAGAACATGCAAAGGCTAGCCCTATTAAATTAGACATAGGTAAAAGTTGTATCCGCTACAAGAAACCTGAACAAATACCTTTTGAATTGATTGGGGAATTGGCTACAAA
>Ga0209400_1000662_pt1 | contig 29922 bp, 26 predicted proteins | sample M_130807_EF_Meta_FD_187313 | JGI IMG/M metagenome (GOLD analysis project Ga0209400, IMG submission 187313) | Freshwater microbial communities from Lake Montjoie, Canada to study carbon cycling - M_130807_EF_MetaG (SPAdes) (version 2) | ecosystem: Environmental > Aquatic > Freshwater > Lake... | reverse complement strand
GAACGCATCATGAATTTGATGTTTGAATTGAACCAAGAACTAGGAACAACTTTGGTTTTAGTCACGCATGACCCGAAGTTGGCTGCGCGTTGCGATCTGTATATGACGATTGAGGCAGGGCAAAGAGTCTGATTTAGTTATAAACAGTAAGAAAATTAAAACCTTTAGAAATTAAACATTAACTACAAAAGCTATTTAGCTATCTTTTGATTTCTTCATCCACAAATGGTTTAGAAGAGAAGTTTCATCGCATTGGGTAAAAGTAGTATTCACCGGCTAATTCATTAGCAAGAGCAGGTTTCTTAAACTGATCCAAACTAAGCGACAAATCAATGAAGCCCTTTTTTACACGCTTGAAAACCTCAGACAAACTTTGCCCCGGCCAAAGGCCGTAAATGCTACCCAAAGCAAAAATCAAACCTTAGACTAGAGACAAATATCGTGTTGTGGGTGGTGCATTTAACCGCACTTATTGTTAACAAAGTAGTGCGCCACCCCGACTGTAAATGAATGCCAGAATGTTATTTTCCCATACTAAGTCAAACCGTTGTTAATGGCTGAATCAAATGCAAGCTTCATAATGTGGAGTAAACACTCCTTGTCGATGGCGGAGGAGATAGGCACTAGCATGTCGTAGCGTGCCGGACTGTCCGGTTGGGATAAGCGCAACCCCAAGCGCTTCATATCATCCAAAACTGCGTCGAAGATTGTCTCTGCCACAGTGGATTCACCTTTTGTGAATTCCAGTTGCAGGGTTGTCCGGTTGGTGGCCCCGTCCATTCTGATTCGACATAGGGGATTTGGTAGTTGTCGCCGTTCGGGGCGGGCCGGGTTTGTAAGATCGTCTAGAAAGAAGGTAATGCGGCTTGCCACCACCCGGTAATTGGTTCTTAAGCCACGAAAGTGAAGTAATTTGTCATAATTTCGTTGAGCATAATCAATGAGATATTCGAAGATATCTATGCCCATCTCGGCCGATGGTCCATTCCTAGCCACCCAAACTCGGCTCTGCTCATCAAGCAGGGCAATCGTCATCTGTCCTCCGTCATAGTTTGGACGCTCCACATCAATGCAGGGCAGCATCTCCCATACCCCAAACGGCCGTATTTGATTAGCGTTATGACCTCGGTTCATATTTGTCAAATTGTCAAAACCATATACCCAATTGATCAAGGTGGATTCAACTGCGTATGCTTCGTCTCGAGATTCAAATCGGCCAATGACTGTTTGGATGGGTTCTAGGCCCTCACTAGCAATCTTCATCATTCGGTGGTGCTTTGGATGCGTCGGGACCTGCTGGCTCTCTATACGCGCCTTGACTTCGTCCCAATGGTGCAACACGCGTTGGTTGCATCCCATTCCTACGTAGAAAATGGCATTATCGGCCATAGGATCAGCCAACACGTAGACGTAAAAAGGCAAAAGCGATTCAGAATGAATTAACTCATTTTGTGCCATGCACTAAGGGACTCTGATAAGTAACTTGGAAAGCAATAATATAACACCAAATGAGATCACAAGTATAGTAGGACTACTTGCCCTATATTATTTAAAGTTTCAATTAGAACTTCAGTCCATCTAATTTATATAAAATTTATATTCACGGAACCCATAATTCATTTTGATTTAAAAAAATTATACAATCAAATAATTCTCTACAATTAGAAGGCATATTGTCTAAATCATCACAAAATACTAATGAAGAATATCGCGCAACATTTAAATCTAGCGATCTAATATTATCCTCCTCACCAATTTCGATTTTAATTTGACCATTCATAGCCGTAGTATATATTTCCCACATATACCCCTCTAGTTTATCAATATTATGAAATTCCAACAAGGATTCACTACCCAAATTCAGCAATATTGCAGCAAGATCCTTAGGAGATTCCAAAATATCTCCTGAAGTTTTTCTTACATTTAAGCACAAGTCCCTTAGAATTAAATCATTAATAAATGATTTCTTTTCACTATCCCCCCCGACTATCAGGACATGCCAAGCATTTGAATTTTTTAATTGTCTATTATTTATTTTAAGTGATTTTAAAATATTTATAAAATAATCATCGCTAATTAAAAAATAATATTTATTTTTTTTGGTAATATAAATTTTTGCTGGTAATTTTTTTAAATTATAATGAAAAAATAATTCCTTCCATAATTTTTGATCGGCCAAATCGCCACTTAAACCCGATTGATTTGCACCCATCCTACTAGCATCAATAACACCTCTACCTTCAATTGAAATTTGATTATGGGTAGAGAAATTATTGGTAGTGCGTTGGTCAGGATTTCCGACTTTGAACCTGAAGGGTTCTACCCTAAAGCTGGCCTTTTCGCCATATTCATCAGTAACTGTAACTTGTAAATCAGAAATTTCTTTTATTCCAATCCTATCAAACACAGACGTACAATTAATCGAAACTGTTGAATTCGGTTTTATAAATTTTTTACTTTCAGCTCGTAATTCTATTCTGTCTACAGTTTCGGGATCATCCCAAAACAGGCTAAATTTTAAAGATTCATCGTCAGATAAATTACTAATTTGGAATTCTAAAAAAGTATCATGACCAGCATATGCATCCGTTACATTTTCATTGAATTCAAATCGAAATTTTGAAAGATGAGCAATTGATTTTTTTTGTTTCGTAAACTCAGCAAGTATGCTGATGTGAGTATCGTATGAAATCTTTAATTTCTCACGTCTTCGCAATGAAAGGTTTTCAACCTCTGTAACGCTATGGTTATCAAAGTAAAGATCGCCTAGTATTGAAACATATTGTTCCACCTGTGTTGCATTATCAATTTCTTCGGACTTCCAATTATTTGCAGGGCTATCTGGACCACATTTTGAACAAAATCTAGCATTTTCGCTTTGGCTCTCTAAACCGCAAAAAATACATCTATACATATACATACTTTCTTTTTTGAATTAAAATTTCAAATAATTATTAGGAATTTAAATTATGGCTAATATAATATGTATAAAAATCTCTGTAGAACTAAAATTTTGAACAAGTCTGATTTTCTAGTTATATTGAATAAAGCACCCTTATTGAATTATTTGATCTTTTATACCATCTAACTAAAGGGTTACCTTTTACAGCTTGCCAATAAGATTGCATGTAAGAATGAGGAATTTCCGAATCCCAGAATACGGACTCTACATTCAAAAAGGAATATTCTCCCTCTCCATAATCGAAAAATAATTCAAAAGAATTTGGCGAGCCTAAATATTTATCAGTACTTTGAGAATTTTCTTCTGCTTTACCAATATTTTTTATAGCAAATATTTTAATATTACCTGGATTATGTTCGATTCTCCCAGGGAAAGCCACAGGAAAATCAAATATATTGTGTTTGGTACTCGGTAGTTGTTTTTCAATTGCTTTTTTATTTTTGTTAAATAATTCTAAATTAAGGTTTGGTGAATATAGAACAAATAATTCCTTCCATAATTTTTGATCGATCAAATTGCCACTTAACCCCGATTGATTTGCACCCATCCCACTAGCATCAATAACACCTCTACCTTCAATTGAAATTTGATTATGGGTAGAGAAATTATTGGTAACACGTTGATCAGGATTTCCGACTTTAAACCTGAAGGGTTCTACCTTAAAGTTGGCCTTTTCGCCATATTCATTAGCAACTGTAACTTGTAAATCAGAAATTTCTTTTATTCCAATCCTATCAAATACAGTCGTACAATTAATTGATATTGTTGAATTCGGTTTTATAAATTTTTTACTTTCAGCTCGTAATTCTATTCTGTCTACAGTTTCGGGATCATCCCAAAACAGGCTAACTTTTAAAGATTCATCGTCAGATAAATTGCTAATTCGGAATTCTAAAAAAGTATCATGACCAGCATATGCATCCGTTACATTTTCATTGAATTCAAATCGAAATTTTGAAAGATGAACAATTGATTCTTTTTGTTTTGTAAATTCAGCAAGTATGTTGATGTGAGTATCGTATGAAATCTTTAATTTCTCACGTCTTCGCAAAGAAAGGTTTTCAACGTCTGTAACGCTATGGTTATCAAAGTAAAGATCGCCTAGTATTGAAACATATTGTTCCACCTGCGTGGCATTATCAATTTCTTCGGACTTCCAATTGTTTGCAGGGCTATCTGGACCACATTTTGAACAAAATCTAGCATTTTCGCTTTGGCTCTCTAAACCGCAAAAAAAACAATTAAACATCTGAAACCCCTGTTAAATTAAATTTTCAAATTATTTTTAATGCCTTTCAGCACGAACTCATTTTCAACTAGTTGAGTCAGGTGGGGCATTCCAATGACAACTTGAAGCGCGATTTTGTAAGGTAGCGTTTTTTTATAGTGTTGGGCATTTGATCCTCTAAGCTATCATTATTGATTAGTTTATAGGCCATTTAAACTGGTAGGAACCATTTCAAGTGGTTTCGAAACACCGTCAAAGTGTGACACTATATTTGTATTAATTCTATTTATGATTTATGCATGAAAAAAAATTTTATGAACAAAGACACGCGGTATGCGAATTAAAGTCATACCCAATACCCAGATCTGGTTGCTGCGTAGAATAGAATTTTCAGTTTGTCCTGAGTCACCTTAACGGTATAACTATGGACTTTTTACAATCCGCCCAGAATCTACTTAAAATTCGAGGGTAAATTTAAACAACATGGTCCACTTCTACTCGCCCCGCATTTATCTCTTAAGTATTCAAACATGAACGAGAAAACACCGTCACACCTTGTCGGGCTTTTGACTATTGATCGTATGTTTGTTGGATCCAAGTCGGAAGGGCTTTACCCCGTGTTGCATACTGAGGATGGTCGGCAGTATCGACTTCATTTCAAAGGAGATATCTCCCTGAATGAAAAAACTCTTTACAGTTATGACGGTAAAACCATTCAAGTTAATGGCCATGTCGATAACCTAAGGGGGCACTGGAGGATCGTGCTAACAGCTGAAAACCTTCCCCTTGTAATCGAGGAGTCACTCATATCTCCGCAACTAGCATCAGAGGCAACTTCCGAAGTAGCAGCAGAAGACACATCAAAGACAGAACCAGAAGAAGCTCCGGAGGTAACCTCAACCTCGCCTCCGGACGTGGCATCGCATTTAGCACCAGAAGCCCCTAATCCAAAAACCAACAGCATCGAGGAGTAAGTTAATGGAGCAATGCCAATTTTGTGGCGGTACTCTGGGTGTAAAGGTTCGGTTTTGCTCAAATTGCGGTAAACCAGTTACTGCTTATAGCACGACAAAACTATCAACATCCAAGCTGGGTTCAGTGATTGGTGATGCAAGCAAAATCAAAGCACTGCCCTCTTTATCGGGTCATGACAACCGTGTCAGACAACCGGCATCCAAACACAAGAAGCCCAACCCTTTAAGCATGGAAGCAATCCAGCACACCGTGTTCGTTGTTCCTGAGAATTTTGCAAGTTTGATGCGAGAAATACTGCAGGATTTTGGCGTCCAAGCGGCGGGCATTGTGCATTCCCCAGCCCCGTCATCACTGCTTGACATGTCTCAGCAATTTATTCGAAATGCACCGCAAGGCGCCGTCCAATACGTTTGCATTATTGGCGATTGGGGCGAAGTGCCGCCGTCAAATGTGCCAAATGATTTTCTGATGTTTGATGGCGACAAATTCTGCCAAACGGATGCCTTCTATGGAGCTACCGAAGTCTTCAAAACAGACGAGCCACTTACAGCGATACCGGAAATCACAGTTGGTCGAATTCCGGTCGCAGACCGGAATATTGTGCAACGGGTCTTGAGTAATGACCCGGATGTCCCAAACAATCGTAATTCATTCCAATTCGGTGTAACGGCACATTGTTGGGAAGTCGCTTCTAAAGAAATTGTTTCCTCATTCCCAAATCTAGATAATGGTGCTCATAGCGGAATTTCCCCGGAAGATTCCAAGGCGCTTCCGAAGTCCGCCATCCTAAGTTCGCCCGAATGGACTGAAGAACACTTACGCCAGGTTGCCAGTCCTGGGCCGTCCGAGCCTTTTGGCTTAATCTTTTTCAATGTCCATGGTGGTGCTGATGAGCCGCAATGGGTGGGGGAGAGTGAAAACGGTGACTACGTTGAAATTTTTCAGCCAGGCACAGTTTCAGATTTTAACTCCGCCTTGCTCTTATCAGAGGCTTGCTACGGCGGGGCCATGTTTTATGACAGCCCCAGTATCGTTGAGCACTTTTTCGCAAATGGCGGTAATTCCTTCGTGGGCTCATCTACGATAGCGTATGGCGCCAGGGCCACCCCCATAACCGCGGCGGACCTGATAGCCAAACACTACTTTGCTTCTCTTTACGCAGGTCTGTCCCAGGGAGAATCTTTGAGATTGGCCAAACTTGAGGCGCTGACCGAAGATCCACTTTCCATGGAGTATGGTTTAAAAACAGTCCTGTCCTTCAACCTTTTTGGTGCGCCATGGCAAACGCTCACCCGCTCAACGACATCACCAGCATCAAATTCGACAATTCAAAGTAGCACAGCGCGTCCCGCAGGGTCTGTTCTGAACAGAATCAGGGGCAATTTGCAGGCCCCTATGCCAACCAAAAGTAACGCGATCAATAAAATTCGGGATGAATATCGGGCCCGTTTACCACCAAGGAACCGACAATTCATGATTGATAGAGATGAAATTTTGTCGAAATTGCGTGAATTTAGTGACTACTCTAAAATAAAAAAGCAAGTAGACCAATGGCGCGGGAGCCTTGAAGACGCGCATATGGACTTTGTTAGTGCAGGGGATGCCAAGGGCTACCGCCTTGTCTGCCAGACCAACCGTACAAGCAAGTCTCAAAGATCGCTGGTTATGATTATCGATGGTCAGGGTCAACTGACCAAAACAATAGAATCAAAAGGGATACCATGAAGTGCACGTCTTGTAACGCGGAGATGCCCGCCGCAGGTAAGTTTTGTCCTGAGTGCGGAGCCATGTCCGCTCAGACCATGCCATGCACCCATTGCGGTGAGCACAATGCATCCAACTCAACTTTTTGTGCGGGATGCGGCAAGTCTCTCAAAAGCCAAGCTCAGTCCCAGCAGGTTTCTGCGGGCTCCCAAGACCCTTCAACGGATTTTGTTTACCTGCTTAGCGACGAGAAAATGCGTGCGGTTTCAACCTCCAGCGTGCGTATTCCCTACGGCTGTTTCGCTGTCACCTTGGTGAACGGTGTTGTCAATGGCATTCAGGACCAAATTTCCTCCAACAGCAGCGAACCCTCCGCAGTCTCGGATTTTTTTAAGTCAGTGTCGGAATTTGCCAGGGGACTGATCGGGCAGAAAAACAATGATGTCAAAACCTATGTTGTGAGCAACTGTCAAGGCTTGCCCCTCATTTCATATGTCCACCCTGTCAATCTCCAAGCCGTTGCTAACTCAAACCTGCGGTTTGACTTCTGGTTGGAATCATCGGCCGAGCAAAGTGAACCCGTCGGTGGTCCTTTAGGCTTGTTTCTGCAGCGAACGATGGCGAATAAAACCAGGTTAAGCACCGCTGAGTTCAGGCAGACCGCCATCGCGGCTGTTCAGTCTATTTTGGGTAGCCAGCCAGACTTGAAAGTCGATTCGCAAGAGAGCCTTGACTCAGTCATTGCCTTACTTAAAAAAACTACCGGCATATCGGGCCGATGCCTGCTAACCAGAGGTAAATTAGTTGAAAGAAGGTTCGTCGAAGTCAGCAAAATTCAAAAGCCTGTAAATTGCAACCAGTGCGATGAGTCATACACCAGCAAAATCAAGTTCTGTGAAGTCTGTGGTGCCAACATGGACTCAGCAGATTGGGCTGGCTCTACTCAAATGCTTCAATCAGCCTCTGGCGAAGTCATTGTATTAAAAATCAGCCTTCTAAGTGACAAGGAAAATGACTACTACAGCGACGAACAGGTGGCTTCAATGGTCATATCAGTGCTGGACTCAGTCGTCAGAAAAATTGAAACAGCCCAAGTCACCGAATCATCGAAGCTTGAGTTCTTGAGTGAAGCGCTCAACAAAGCCCTGGTAAACAGTTTCGATGGCATTCTTAGTAAATTTAGCGTCATTGACATCCGCACGGCAGGCCAAGAATGGTTCTTCAAAACTGAAGCTCTGATAGCTGAAGAGCTAAGGAAAATTGATACGCAGCAGCGGAGTCTGGCAGTTGATGAGCGAGCACTTGATTTCAATGAAGCGGCTTTTGCATTAGCTATGCGGTCCGCTGGCCAAAGAGACGATCAACGAAGAAAAGAATTGCAGCTTCGAACTCAAACTGTTGAAATTGAGATTGATGAACTTACTCTAGAAACACGCACTCAATTGCGAAAAGAGGGCATTGATCACGGCGCTGAAGGCGAAAGACTGGAGAGGGAGAAGGAAAGATTAAAAAGGGAGCGAGAGTTTCAACGTGAAGTAACCAGCGAAAACAGGGCAGATCAAGCCGAACAAACAAAGTTCGAGCGGACAGGTGAACTCGATCAAGCACAGCATGAAATAAAGCTTGAAAAAACAGTGGCTCAGCACGATATAGAGCTTGCAGACCTGACTGGTGAGGCCCAGAGTCGCGCAAGGCGACGCGATATTGGAGACACATCGTTTGAAACAGAGGAGCAAATCCGGCTGAAGGCAGCTGAGCGAACGCAACTAGGCAACATTGAGGAAGATCTGCAAGACCGCCAAAACCAACGGCAAGTTGACAAGATGAGGGCCATGGCTGACATGGAGGCCAACATGGCCAAGCAGGACAATGAATTCCAGCTGGCAAAAGTCAATACCATGAAGACAATGGATGCAGCACAGATACTTGCTGCACAAGCCGCGGAATTGGTGAAGGCGGGGGGCAGTGGTGCCGCTGCTGATATTGTCAAGTCTATTGCTCAGTCCCAAGCTGATTCAGCGGGAAGCAACATCAAAGATGATTTGTACAAGCAAATGATTCAGGCCAAAGACGATGGCGCTAAACTCGCGCTTGAAGCACAAAAAACAGCGATAGACGCGTTGCTCAAAAGTAATGAAGGGATGGCGAAGATCGCTGGTAACGCCTCTTCAAACGCTGTCGAAGGCTACAAAGAAGCTGCCAAGGTTGCACAAACCACCAACGAGAAATCGATGGATAGCATGTCAAAGGTTGCAACTGCGGCGGCAGGAAGAAAGCCAACAAAAGAAGAGACCGAGGCTTCAACTTCCACCGACTGCAAGAGCCAAGAATGCGACTTTGTTTTTGAAGGCAAGATAAAGAAATTTTGTCCTAAGTGCGGTACTAACCAGTTCTAATTTTTTAAACTTTTCTTCCCCATTATGTATAAATGCCTATTTTGCGGATTAGACAACCCCAGCGAAAAAGCCCGCTTTTGTGTTGAGTGCGGCCCCGAAGGTGCAGCCAAAGATTGGAAATCTGGCGACATTGACCAGCCCCAGAAGGTTACTCAGTATGTTGCTACTCTAAGTGAGTATTACTTTGATGCTCAAGATAGTACTTCGGTAGAAAAGTATTCGCTGCGTATTCGGGAGAAACTCAAAATCTCACATGACACTCATGTAAGCATAATTTCAAAGCTTGCTAAGCAAAAGCAGGCTGTCGAACACCTAAAAAACTTTCGCTTTGAGTTCAATGAAAATGTTATTGACGCCTACGCCGGTAACGATACATTTTTAAATTTTCGATATACCAACTTATCGGAAGATGATTTTTTCAAGATAAGCTTGTTTTGGGACGACCCTAGTACCACGGACAGAATCGATATAAATGCCGAAGCAAAATCTTTGGTCAAACCTTTGTCTTCGGTCACGATTGGCGCATCTGCAGTTTTTGACCGCATCGGAATTAAGGAGATATCTGACTTACAGATCACCATCACTGACCAGTTTGGCGGGAGTGCCAAATTCAGGTCTGAACCATTTAGTTTTAAGGTTGGCAACCCTGATCAAAAGATTACCCAAAACATTTCTACTCACAACCAGATTTCTATTGAAGGCAGGGGAGTGATTGATGCCACCGGAATGGGAGCAGACAAAACTTCTACGCTACCAACAGCAAATAATCAGCCCAAATGGGTTAATCTTAATTTTAGTTTTTTATCATCAACTGGTCAGTTTAATGAAGAAAACCCAGTAGTTGAGGCAAAGTCAACCGCTTTACAGCCAACACAAGTATCACTTAAAAATATTAAGCAATTGAAGGAGACAAGTATGGAATTTACAAAGGGTGATTTGCTTTCAGTACTTCAGGCTGCTAATAGTGGTAATCCAAATGCGCAATATCAACTTGGCTCGATGTATTGCAGTGGAGAAGGCGTTGCCGCGGACGACGAGAAAGCTGCTGATTGGTTTCGTAAGGCTGCTGAGCAAGGTGATTCGCATGCACAATGTTCAATTGGAATTATGTATCTCAACGGTCAAGGCGTCGCCAAGAACCACGAGAAAGCTGCTGATTGGTTCCGTAAATCTGCTGAGCAAGGAAATCGTGTGGGACAAAGCTATCTTGCAAACATATATTTGCATGGTAATGGCGTTGCCAAGGACGATGAGATTGCTGCTCGTTGGTACCGCATGTCTGCTGAGCAGGGATTTGTTGAAGCACAATTTGTTATCGCAAGTATGTACCAAGACGGTGTTGGCGTTGCCAAGAACGACGAGAAAGCTGCTGAGTGGTATCTTAAGGCAGCTGAACAGGGCGATGCTGGTGCACAGTATCAACTAGGAGCGCTTTATTTCGATGGTATTGGCGTTGCCAAGAATGACGAGAAAAGTGCTAATTGGTTTCTTAAGGCCGCTGAGCAGGGCGATGCTGATGCGCAATATCAGATTGGTCTATGCTACATCGATGGTGATGGAGTTGCAAAGAATGACGAGAAGGCTGCTGATTGGATTCGTAAGGCTGCTGAACAGGGCAAAGCTGAGGCCCAATATCAACTGGGATTTTTTTATCTCCATGGTCAAGGAGTTGCCAAGAATGACGAGAAGGCAACTGATTGGTTTCGAAAGAGTGCTGAGCAGGGCGATTCTGATGCTATTCAATACCTTCAATCCATCAATACAGCAGCCTCATCCTCGACCGAAGAAATCTCAGATGATGTTGATGTTGATGTTGATGATGTTGGGCGGATTGATTATGAAGATGGTTCCTACTACATAGGAAGCGTTGAAGATGGAAAACCAGAAGGTTTTGGAACTATGACTTTCGCCAACGGGGACTCAATGTATGGAATTTTTGTAAACGGTACCATGAACGACGACACCGGAAATTACGATTTTGCTGATGGTGGCACTTACGAAGGCCCCGTTATTGGCTCAGTCTTTAGTGGTCTTGGAACAAGAACATTTGGGGGGGATTATGTTGGCCATAGTTACACGGGGAATTTTGAGAACGGCTACTTTAATGGTGAAGGCACATACACTTTTCCCGACGGATCAACAAATGTAGGACAGTTCAAAGACGGAGTATTTATTCCCCCAAGCCCAGCTGAGGTAGATTACGATTACATAGGTGAAAATTTAAAAGGTACTCCCCATGGCGTTGGCAAAATGACCTTGAACAACGGAGACGTTTACAAAGGAGATTTCGTTAACGGTTTGCGTCACGGATTAGGAGAATATACCTTTGCGGATAAAACGCAGCAGACCGGCCATTTTGAGAATAATGAATTTGTTAAAAAAGCCTCTTTCACAGAGAGCGTGAAAATTGGATTCAAGATTGGTAGTCTTTGACCTAATACATAAAAACTCTTCGTGGGTGTCTCGGATTTGGTGTGATCGGATGGAGTGTTAATCTTTCGGCATCCTTTCCCCAAACTAGATGGTAAATCGTTTCAGCACGGGCTGAAAGTTTTACCTCGGTATCGTTTCTTTCCTGGCTATGTTGTTCAACGCAAGGATGATCCGTCTAACCTCAGACGAGTAGTAGAAGAAAGAACTTTCGCGCTAAAACTGCAACCTATACATATATAAACACCAAATTCCTCTGACTTGTAAACAACAAATTGTTTGAGCAAAACTAGGTGTAAGGGTGCGCGGGTGGGACTCAAATTGAAAATTGGTGGGTAGGGGTACGGTCGGGTCTGGTCTGGCTAGAAATTTAAGGGGGACCCCTTTGTATTCTTCTTTCTTATTTATAAGTGAGTTGAAGATAGGAGTTAATTAATTGGTTCCCCTGCTGCTGTAATACTTTATGGAAGAGATCTATCATACTTAATTTTTTTATGTTTCATTGTTTCCAGATAGCCTTTTTGTTTTTACTCCTTCAGTTATGCTCCCTTGTTGCGCAGTATCCAGTGACATCCGCAAGCACGGGAGTATGGGCAGGCGTTGAAAATCGCGTGCTGTATAAGCTTCCATTAGTAACTCCAGCTAAAAGTATTGAATACTTCGAATTGATCATTTCTTCACTCCATTTGTGCTGTTAGCGACTGGGGTGTTTGTGTTGGTCGTATGTGTACTAGCCGAAGAAGCGCTATGTTTGGTTGCTTTTAATAAATGTTTAACCTTCAATCGCTCGCCTGAGGCCATATCGAAAAAACGATCAAAGGTATAGTTATTGAGCCCGTTCATCTCCCAATTGACAACGGTGAATTCAAGTTCGAAGCGCAACTCGCTTGAGTGATTGATGGAACACCTCTGCGGGTGTTTTGAACCCCAATCTTTTTCTGGGTCTGTTATTTAATCTATTTTGAATCATTCTAATTTCCTCATCACTAACTGTAGACATGGCCCGCTTCTTTGGAATGTATTGGCGCAGCAACCCATTAAGGTTCTCATTGCTTCCACGCTCCCAACTGGCAAATGGCCTTGCAAAGTAAGCAGTGCTGTTGAGTTCTTGATCAATCAAACTATGCCCTGCAAACTCTTTCCCGTTGTCATAGGTCAGTGTCTTGACCCTTACGGAGAAGGGCTTGAGGTTGCTTACTATGGCTGAACTGACCAAGTCCGACGTTTTATTCACCACCTTGGCCAAGACGGCATACCCGCTCTTGCGTTCGACCATCGTTACGACGGCACCTTTATGGCTGGCACCAATGACGGTATCGCATTCCCAATGACCCACTTGGCGTCTAGCTTCAATATGCAAGGGCCTATCGCTCAGCGGCCGCCTGTTGGGGATTTGCCCCCGCCGATCTCGCCCACCCGCGTAACGCTTTCTCTTTTGCTTTTGGCAGCGCAGACTCTTCCAAAGAACTCCGCCCTGAGCCTTGTCCGCATAAACATGCCAATACAGCGTCTCATGGCTGATGGGCAATCTTGCTGCAATTTGCTCCGGACTCCATTGCATGCGCACCAAAGAACAGGCTTCTTCCCTTACCCACGGCTCAACGGTTGGGGCATTGCGACTGTTTTGCGCACGCTCTGCCGAGAACTCACAGGCTTGTTTGGGTCGATAGCCCCGAGAACCAGTATTACGAATCAACTCCCGGCTGATGGTGGACTTGTGCCGATCCAGCAACTTGGCTATTTGAGTTTGATCGTGTCCAGCTTTCATGAGGGCGTAAATCTGATATCTTTCAGCTTGGCTGAGGTGTTTGTATTTCATAAGCAACTTCGACTGCCAGGTCAAGAAGCCTTGAATGCTATACATCCTCAGCCACCCAACCATCAGTTAATCAAAGTTGCACTTCGTGCTTAAATTCACCTGATATCTTTTTAAGCCGTACTGTTATTATTGAAAGCTTAAAAAAACATCAACACTTTGATTAAAAAAGCTTATGTACAAATGTTTATTTTGCGGTCTAGAAAATCCTAGCGAAACAGCTAAGTTTTGCTCGGAATGTGGCCCTAATGGTCCAGCAAAAAATTGGATGTTTGAAAATGTTGACGAGCTAAGAAAGTTAGAGCAGTACGCTGCAATGTTGTGCGAACTTTATTTCGAAAATCAAACAGAAGAAGAGCTAGAAAAAATCTCACTAAAAATGCGTGAAAGGTTGATGATTTCTCACAATGCACATACAGATATCCTTTCACAATTATCAGATCAAAAGAGTGCAATAACTCACTTGTTAAGCTTTTGTTTGGAATTTGATGAGAATGTAATTGATGCATTTGCGGGGCATGACACTTTCCTTAACTTCCGTTATACAAATTTATCAGAAGACGATTTATTCAAGGTCAGCTTGGTATGGGATAACAATGAAGCAGCTGAAGGGCTTGGTTTTAAGGCAGATACAAAAAACTTTGTTAAACCAGGTTCGGCAGTAACAATTGGTGCAAGTGCAATTTTTGATCGTATTGGAATTAAAGAAATTTCTGAGTTGCAGATTGTCATTACTGATCAGTTCGGAGAATCTGCGCAATTTAGAGCAGAACCGTTTTTGTTTAAAGTGAGTGGCACTAATCAACATATTACTCAAAATATATCAACTCATAACCAAATTTCAATTGAAGGTAGAGGTGTCATAGATGCTAGTGGAATGGGGGCAGATAAAACTATTCAAAAAACAACAGCTATTTCAAAGCAAAGTTGGAAGTTGCTAACTTGCAGATACGTACCTAAAGGTTTGAAGCCACATCAATTCTCTTTAATAAAATCAAATAACTTCTTACATGTAGGTAATACAACTGACAAAAATATAGAGTTTGAAAAAGTCAATAAAGAAAATTCAGCGGAATTGCTTGATGCAACCAGAACATCTTTGGAGTCAAGAAATTATTCTCCGCATGATTTTGATTCAAAAGGCTATGAAATCAGTAATAAATTAATTTTGTACTCTGATCCTACTTGCCCTTATTCGCATAGTTGTAGGTTAGTCTTGCATGAAAAAAAAGTTGACTTTTTAGTCCACGATGTTGATGTTAAAAATAAAGAATCTATCATCAGTGATATGAATCCCTACGGCAATGTACCCATACTAGTGCATGGCGATTTAATTATTTATGAGTTTGACGTTATAAATGAATATATTAACGATCGCTTCCCAGTGCCTAGTTTATCTCCTGAGTGGATAGTAGATAGGGCTCGTATGAGGCTATTTATGTTCAATTTTAAGAACGAATTATTAAAGTATTTAGATGTACTGGAATCAAGAGTTGGAGCTAATGAATTGATTTCCCTAGAAGATGCACGCCAATACATAAGTGATCGATTAATACAGTTGGCACCTGTATTTAAAAGTAATAAATATTTATTTGATGAATACAGTCTTTTGGATATTACCTTGGCTCCATTGCTGTGGCGGTTAAATTTTCACAAGATCAAGTTACCTAGGGAGGCGGCTCCTCTCCATGAATATAGCGAACGTATTTTTTCCCGACCTGCCTTTAGAGAAGCGTTAACCCCATTTGAAAAAGTAATGCAAAGTTAATTTATTCTTGAAACTCTTAATGTATGAATTAACCGCCGATAAAACTCCAAAATCCACCTTTATTCTTCGTAGATGTATCGTTACCTTGCGTTAGTGCAAATCGCGCCTCCTCCAATAAGCCCATGGCAGTTGATGCACTTCCTTTCGAAACCATATTTGCTAAATTACCGTTGTAATTAGGTATACCTCGGCGAACTGGCATCAGAAAGATGTCTTCGGCTAATTCCACCATGCCCGGCATGACCGAGCTACCGCCAGTCAGAACAATGCCTGCCGAGAGAAGGTATTCGTAACCCGACTCTAGTATGACTTTATGAACCTCCGAAAATATCTCTTCCACGCGTGGTTCGATGACACTCGCAAGGGCTTGTTGACTCAACATACGTGTATTGCGGTCGCTCAATCCAGGAACTTCCACTTGAATCTCTGGATCGGCCAAGATCTGTTTAGCAAAACCCGATTCAATTTTTATTTTTTCCGCATCTTTGGAGGGCGTACGCAATGCCATAGCAATATCGCTAGTAATCAAATCGCCAGCGATCGGAATAACCGCTGTGTGACAAATCGATCCATTGGTAAATATGACAACATCTGTAGTGCCCGCACCAATATCAACAAGGACAACACCTAATTCACGTTCATCATCTGTCAACACGGAAAGGCTTGAGGCCATAGGGTTAAGCATCAATTGGGCTACTTCTAAACCACAGCGCCGTACACATTTAATAATGTTCTCAGCTGCGCTTTGAGCCGTTGTAACAATATGAACGCTTGCCTCTAACCGAATACCACTCATGCCAACCGGTTCACCCACCTCTTGTCCGTCAATGACAAACTTTTGAGGCTGCACAAGCAGCAAATGCTGATCTGTTGATATTTGTATCGCCTTTGCTGTCTCGAATACGCGCAATACATCTTGATTTATCACTCCATTGTTGCTGACAGCAATCATGCCTGTGGAGTTCAAGCCGACGATATGGCCTCCAGTGATGCCCGTATAAACGTGGGTTATCTTGCAGTCTGCGATATGCTCAGCTTCTTTAAGTGCTTGTTGAATATTTTTCAATGCGGCGTCAATATTTACTACTACTCCACGATTCAGGCCGTTGCTTGGCGCTACACCCATCCCTACCAGTTGTAGTTGGCCGTCAGGTAACACTTCTGCTATGAGCAACATTACCTTAGCTGTTCCAATGTCTAAAGCAGCTATCAAATTTTTATACTTTTTTGCATTAGAGCCCGATTGAATGTTAATTTTTCGATCTTTATGGACATTTGGGTAGTAATGCTCTGTATGTAATTGAGCATATAAATTTTTGCTATCTTTATCCCTTAGTGGCGATTTGATTACATTTCGATAACCTGACCCATTTGCTAAAGTTTCCTTAGCTAAAGTTAAATTTAAATTCTGATGTTCTTTCTTATCAGATTTGACAGGTGACAGTTCTCCATATTTGTTTTGTAAGTATTCATCTACATCGAAATCGTCATCAGATATTGCAGATTCATCTTCCTTCTTTTCAACATTTACAGAATCAGGAATGCCAGTTATGTTGTTTTCATCATCATCATCATCATCACTAATTTCTAATTCATCTTTTTTTGATTCTTGTATATTAAGTTTTTCATTTAGTGGAATATAAAAGAATTTAAGCTCTCTCCAAATTGGCTGATTATTTATACCCGAAGACTGTTTTTCCAAGTTTCCCGCTACACCACTCGCATCTACTACACCTCGTCCTTCAATAGATATGTGTTGATTTGTAGTGATGGTGGTTGAGATTTTTTGATTGTGATTTCCAACTTTAAATCTAAAGGGCTCTGCTCGGAAGTTGGCTGATTCTCCAAACTGATCACTGATAGTAAGTTGCAGATCAGAAATTTCCTTTATTCCAATGCGATCGAAAATTGCCTTACCTCCTATGGTCACTGTTCCAAGGGGCTTTACAGGTTTTATAGTCGCAGCACGAAAATCTATTCTGTCTGTTGTTTCAAGGTCATCCCAAACAAGGCTAGCTTTTAATGAGTCATCTTCGGATAAATTTGTAAAGCGAAAGTCTAGAAATGTGTCATGGCCTGCAAAGGCGTCAATCACATTTTCATTAAATTCAAGTTGGAAATTAGATAGATGAGCTATTGATTTCTTTTGTGCTCCCAGCTTAGTTAGTATTTCTGAGTGGGTCGCATGTGAAATCCTGAGCCTTTCACGCATCTTTAAAGAGCGCTTCTCAACTTCCAACGGATTTTGCGCATCAAAATAAAATTCACCAAGCATTGAAACATACTGAGCCACCTTAGATTCCTGATCTATATCCTCTGGCGTCCAATCTCTAGCAGGACTAGTTGGTCCACATTCCGAACAAAATTTAGCCGTCTCGCTAGGATTTTCTAGACCGCAAAATAGACATTTATATGTAGACTTCATACACCAATCCAAATAATAAAAAAGCACTAATTAAGTGCTTTAGTTCATTTTACAGTTAATGTATTTCAGCTGAGTCTAGACATTAAATATTCTTTGAATGAGGCGCACCAATTCTATTTGTAACAAATGTAAACCCTCAGTTCTTTGGTAATGGTACTTTATTAATTTTTGACAAAAGGCTTAAACGCATCGTCCAAAGAACATCCATCCATTAACTGTTTAGCAATATCTTCGCGGAATCTTGCAATATCTGCATTCAGCATGGCTTTATTTGATTTGTAAAAAACCCATGCCAATTCATGAGCGTGAGTTATTGTCATAACAATTTTCTTAGCGTTACTGCTAGTAATAGAGGATTCTTCAGTTTTGATGTAATCCCAAAATTTTGGTATTTCATTTGTCCAATCGTGTGCATAACAGGCCTGTCGTTCGTATTGCGCATCATGTCCCTCTGTAATGCCCACTCCACACTCTCCGCCTTTACCAATAATCAAGGTGGATATTCGGGGTAGGTTGTTGAAGTCTGCAAAGCGATAAATAACGCCTAATACGCGTCCGCAACGCACAGGGATCATTTTTTGTAAGTCATCGTCATCAGGATGGATGCTCTTGGCTTTTTCAATCAGTTCTTTGTATTGCATGGTTGTTCTACTTGTCGCCAATTCAATCAAAATAGGGTAGAAAGCTTTTGCTACTTTTAAGTCAAGAAAAGTAGTTTTAACGTTTTTCGAATCAGATTTTGCTAGGGCTGCGTTTGACATATCTAACCTTTCGTATGATGTTGTGAACAATTGATAGTGTTACACCTTATAGAGATAAAAAATGTCTTTTGTATATATTGGGTAAAAAAAGACATTTCGTAATGAACAAACTTATTAGAAGTCATCATTAGTATGGATAAATAGTTCATTTTTAAACGACGTAATTTGTCTCTATTGAGGCCTAGACTCTTAGTTACTGTACGAATAGGAGTTGTAAATGAATCACCGCCGTTGTCATGGTAAATTTTTATCGATCGAAAGTAACAACAGCAATAGTTGCTTGGAAGATATTACGCCTGAAACAAAAACATACAGCAAGAAATGGACCTTATGTGCATTGGTAGATTTGGGTGCCTACAAAAACCACCAAGCGGTAAAAATATTTGAGAGCCTATACCAAAAATTAAACTTCACGTGTGATGACTTGTCTCTGAGAGCTTTCAGACAGACAGTAAAACTCATACCAGGCGATTTTACTAATGCTCTGCGAGGGGGTATTTAAGTCGATGGGTTTTCTGGCAAATGTCGCTTAAAGGGGGCGTTATTATTATGAAATATGCATGTTTTCTGATTTTTTTTGTTGTTAGTAATGCAATAGCAGCCCTTGAAAAGGGTCCGCTTGATTTATTCTCTTTTACAAAACTCAATAAAAATAAAACTACCGTAGAAGTAGTAGCTGTTGATAATGTTCAAAAATATTGCGAACAAGAAAGCATTAAAAGAGGAAATGGCGGCTTCAAAGGTGCCCCTTTGCAGGCTTGTAGTTTTTGGACGAATTCAACCTGTTACATAGTTGTACCAAAAATGACAAATAACGATATGTTGGGGCATGAGCTGCGACATTGTTTTCAAGGTAATTTTCATTGAAGCCTTTAGTTCAAAATCGATAAGCACAATCATGCACCAAGCAAATTTAGACTCCAACACAATAATTTCTTTTTATCCCATTAAAGTTAAGTTAAGAGTTCCTCTGAAAGTAAAAGAATCTCTAGATAAATTTCCCCTCTCAGAAAATCAAAAAATTTCCCCTGATAGCGAGTATTTCATTGCAGAATTTACCTTACCTATAACGCAGGATTTAATTCATTGGATTTATTCGCTAGGCTCTGATGTCGTTGTACTTGCACCTACCCAGTTAAGAGAATTTGTGAGAAATGAAATATCCTCAACACTTCATGAATACCGATTAGTTTGAATATCTTTAACGCTACTGGAGAGAGTTTTGGGAATTAGTCAATTTCAGTTACAGCTTTTACAAAAAATACCACGTGAGCCTAGGCCACCCATTTCTACCAATGATTTGGCAAAAGCATTGTGGAGCGTGAAAGGTAAAGCAGGCTCTGTCGCCAGCCTTCGTAAAAAAATCATCAACAACATCAACCAACTCAAAGAAGTTTTCCCGGGTTCTCTTGAGGTAGATGATTCTGAGAAAGACCATAAGTACAGACTGAGCTCTAAAGCGCCATTTCTTTTGACATCCATGAGCCAAGAAGAAATGATTGCTTTTGGAATCTTGAGTCATTTTGGTACTGAGCTTTTACCAGACAGAACACGTGAAACACTAAAACCATACTTTGAGGCGGCGCAAGAAGCGGCTTTTGATTGGGCAAGAGATACAGGGTTTGGCGTGCGAGCATCTAAAGAGCTGGCTGGTAACTGGCTTAAAAAAATTGCTGTTCTTCCTGCAGTCTTGCCATTCGTGCCTCCGCCAATTGATGAGGAAATTAAACGAACGGTTCATGAAGCGCTTTTTTATGAACAGTTACTTCAACTCAAAATTAGGCATATGTCTACAGGCGAAGTAGAGGATTGCCGAGTGTCACCGCTTGGCCTTGTTCAGCAAGGTGTGAGAACTTACCTCATCGCTAAGAAGCGAGGCAGTCGGCAACCTGTGAGTATTTTGCTTGCGCGAATTATGGAGGCTGCAATTACATCTGGGCATATGGAATATCCTGACAATTGGAATTTAGAAGCATTCCTCAAGAAAGGTATTGGCTATCCAGTATTCGTACAAGATATGTATGGCGAGACTTATGAATTCAAGTTTTGGGTTGACAAAGGAGCTCAGTGGCTTAAAGAAACAAAACTCTCGCAGAATCAAACTACTAAAGATAATCCTGACGGTAGTTACGCTATTCAGGTGGAATTGCCTTTAACTGAAGAGTTAGTGCGGTGGTTGCATAGTATGACTTCTTATGTCAAAGTCATTGAGCCTAAGTTTTTAGTCAAGAGGCTTAAGGACGATCTAAAAATAACAAGTGAAATTTATAAATGATCTCGTTACAAATAAATGTTAATACCCGATGGATAACTAGTTTTTTTCAGACACTTAGCAATTAATGATAAAAACATTAGCGATTTTTTTTATTTTATTCTTGCAATCATGCTCTCTAGTTGCGCAGTACCCAGTCACATCTGCGAGCACAGGTGTATGGGCAACTACAGGCAAAGGCCCAGCTGATCATGCGCTGAGCAAAGTCGCAGGTAAAGATTGTGAGCTAGTTAGATTTGTTGGAGACGATTCGGTCTGTCAGCCCATAAAGCCTCTCCCTCCAGTTGAAGAGAGAAGCATTCAGGTAAGAAGACCTTAATCACATAGTCGTTAGCTGCTACTTATAGACCCTTAAATTGCTCTCGTCATAACGATACTTATCTGTGCCGGGTATTACCCTCGGGCTGGAAACCTGAGCGAATTCTGAAGTTATAAAGTCTTGACTTGCTAAGTGATAAGCAACGCTCTCAGCAAGATTGCCTGAAAGTTGTTTCACCATCTTTGTGGTATTTGGCTTATAGCCCTCTGCTTCGCCATCGATACGGTTGTCAGTCGCTGAACCTGAGGCAATAAAGGAAGCGACTACACGATGAGTTTTGGTATCGATCAAACTGAAATCAATTGCAATTTCAAGATCGTTGATAGACATGGCATTGACCGTGCCTGTGATGGAGGACGAATGGTTTTTTTGCGTAAGTCCCGTCAAAACGCCGTAAAGCACATAGTCTGCACCGCTAAAGTCTCCAGCTTCAATTCTTTTAATAATATCGAAGTAGTCGTCATTTTGGTCAATGCGAGCAACGTTGGGTTTACCTTGAACGACTTTATAGCCAGCTTTTAAAAGCATCCCTTTGATGGGGCCTGATAGTCCTCTAATTTCTCTATAGTTTATTTTTCTTTCAATTCCGTACTTCTTTGTATAGGAATGCTCATTATTAATGCTATTTGAAGCTTCAGATTTATTTGAGTTTGAATTATTTTGTTGGGACTCTTCTTTCATATTGTTTGCAGGAGCTTCAGGCGGAAGTGTAGGAGAGGGCAGTTCGACAAGTGTGGCTTGAACTTTCATAAAGCCAACGTTATGCATGTAAATGTTCTTGTTGTCGTATTGATTTTTTTGCTCAATATTGGGAGTAGGTTTCTCCGAAGCATCGTTATCTTTTGTAGCCGGTGCAATTGGCTCAAAAGGCCGTACAGGGGTGACTTGAGATTTACTTTCGCTTTTAGCATCTGAGCGTTTTATTTTATTTTCTTCAAAGTAGAACGCGTTTTTGAACTCTTGAGAGAAAGAGATATCGGTTACCGCTATGGTTTTAAGGTTCGTTATTTTTGTTTTGACGTCATTTTCAAAAGTAGTAGGTTGCTTAGATTCACCGTATTTGAGGGTGTCAAAGCTAGAGTTTGATTCCACAGGTGCAGCGCTTTGTTTAACGGTACTTGTTGAGCTGCAAGCTGCTAAGGTAAGAATGCCAGAAATTGCCAACCAAGAGTAAATTTTTAAGTGTTTCATGTTGTGTCGCCTTATTTAACGAGTTACCGTTTTACGGATTTCTTTTTCTTCGGCCCATTCGAGGAGCCCCGACTCGTTGTTGACCAAATTTAGGTTGAAGTTGTAAAAAATATCTTTCACATCGCGGGTTTGCTTGACGATGGTCGAGATGCTTCCAGTAATTCGGTACTTGGCACCTTCCATCCTGCCTGGCTTAGCAGTCCCATCGTTTCTGTACATGCCAGATTGGTTTTGTCGTTTAGTTTCATCAACCTGGGACTGCATTTCATTAGCGCTAATGGCAAACCGTACTTGGCCGCTTTTCATCAACTGAGTTCGGATCTTCTCAGTCATCATGCGAGTGTTGATAGGCTCAGTGGTTTGATTTTTTACCTCAGCGAGCGTAACGGTAGGAGCACTGATGCTGTTTTGAATGACTTTGCTTTGAAGGAGTGAACGAGTCATCGTCTCAGCTACTGTTTGTAAGTCAGTAGAGCCAAAGTCTGCGGTGACAGTCTCAATGCTTTGGGAGTCTCCATACTTCACCACTGTGGGAGATGGAATATAGATTTGTGTTGACTGTTGGGGAACATTCTTATTCGCGCAGGCCCCCATAACTAGGGCAGTCAGCAATACGATGGATAGTTGAAACTTTTTCATGGCGAAGCCTTTATTTGTATTGGTTTATCTCAAAGCGAAATGATGCAGCGTCTGGGGTAGGAGCAATACCTACCAAGTCAGCTGACTGATCGCGAGTGAGCGTGAGTGGCTTCCATACCTCATCACTAAAAACGGCCATGCCACTTGCGTTTAGCCACTTGAACCGGTAGCCATATAAATTTGTATCTGGTTTCTGCTCACCAGTAGCCTTATCTGGCTTAGGGCCCCAGTTTTTGACTGTGACTTGTGCAGTGAGTAAGTTGTTTCTCACAACGCTGCGCATATCTACCACCTCTACTGCAGCGGTATCTCCCATTCGCGTGGTCATTTGTTGCTTTTCAGTAAGGGCAGCGGGTGAGGTGTTACAGGCCGATAGTAGGAATAGCCCAACTAAGGCTGTTATTACAAAAATGGGTGATGTAAAGGTTCTATTCATATTCTTTTTTCCTATTTAAGGAGTCTCTCTAGTAAGGTGGGCTCTTTTTTTTCAGCAACGGCTTCAAGCTTCTTTGGCAGGTTTCCTTCAGCTGTAACCTTTGTGTCTGCTGTTTTAGCCATGGCGGCTTGTCGCACGGCTTCTATCTCGTCTAAGTCCTTCTGGGTCAAAAGGCGTTTTTTGTAATCTAGAAGCGAGTCTCTTTCGACGGCACGCATCATCCGTCCCCTGTCTTTGATGATCTCGTCAATAGTTTTACCAACGAGGCTTTTTACACTTTGGGCGACATCATTGACGTCAGCTATATCGACGATGGATTGAATATCGTCTAACGCCATGCTTGGATGGTTCTTTTGCATGTAATTAGCCTCAAAGGAAAAGCTAGCCAGTGCGGCCTTGGAATTAGGGGAGTTACGCTTTATCTCCTTACTTACCAAAGCAAAGTGATCGTGAAACTTAATCTGCTTGCGATACAAATCTAGTAATAATATTAAAGCGTCAGAGGCTAGGGCAGGGTTTTTAGAGCTCAAGACCTCTTTGATATACACAGAGGCTTCAGAAGGCTCATCTGGAAAGTAATCCTTGCCGCCTAGGTACGATTCCCCCACATAAAGAGCAGCTTCCTCGTCACCAGACTTGGCAGCCATACGACAAACGGAGGGTCTTTGGCGAAGCGTGTCTTTTCTTAATCGTTCCATCTTTCGGCAACCCTCAAAGGTGATGCCGTTTTTGGCGAATATCTCTTTAACCTGGGTGTCTTTAAAGCTCAAGCCAACTTTAGGTAGGTTTTCCTCAACATAAAGTGGATCCCAATCTGGGGTGCCGCTTTTAAGCGCATATGACATTAATCGTAAAAAAGCTTTCGTGTCCGTGTTCGCCTGCGAGCGCAAATAAGACATAGCCTCTTCACTTGGGACGGTAGTAGCTAGTCCCTGTAGTACGCAGTTCATTACCTCTGCCTTTACAACTCCTCCTTGGTTTCCGTTGTCATATAAATCACCCATTTTCTTGCAAGATGAGGTGTTTGCAGTTTTGGGAATGCTTTTCTCGACTAATCCGTCCATCTTGCTAGCGCAGTATTTGTCTCCCATTTTCTGCAGGCGCTGGCATAACTCCAAAGCACCTCCATAGCCACTACGCTCGTTGGAATCAATCAAATACTTAATTGCAGGCACATTACCAGCGGATGCAGCCTTTTGTATGTAGCTCAATCCTTTTCCAGTATCTTTCCCTGCAGAGGAGGTTCCCTCTAGATATATCTTTCCAAGACTGAACGAGGCATTTGCGTCTCCTGCAACGGCCTTAGGATAAAGCTCACGAAACTGTCCATCGTTATTAGTTTTTTCTTGCGCGAAGGTGCCCAACGAAATTACTAGAGCAATTGAAAAAAATACACGTTTCATAGTTATTCCTTGTTGCAAGGTTTGAAGTCAAATTTGACGTTTTTCAAATCAAATACCTCTCGCCAAAATTTCAAGACTTCTGAGTTAGGTGATGTACCAATAGTGCAGACAGGTGGAAATTGCAAAGTGATCTTCAGGTTAGGAACATTTGTTACAAAGAACTTGTTGAACGCGGTCGGGTCTGTTGGATTGATGCCATCGGGAATCATGGAGATAGCAACTGCAACAATGTTGTTGGTGCGTTCGCCCTTGTAAACGTCATTTAGGTCTTGAATTGACTTAAAGATGTTGTAAGAGGCATCATTGCGATTGAGGTCGCCCATGGCAGCTTCGGCGAAGCGTTGGTTGAAAATCTTTCGGTCTCTTTTCGCTACCTCAGTGGAGCAACTTGTGCTAATAAGGTTTTCAAAGAATGAGGTCTCAGGGCACCCCGGCGCACACTGATCTAGCGTGAGGTTGTAACCAGTTGCGTTATGGTTATAAACCTTTACCCTGTCACCCACAGCAATCCCACTAAAGAGGTCACTTAACCCTCTGGCCATATGCTTTTTGGCATTCATATCTTTATAGGTATAGCCAAAGATATGGATGTCATAAGTTTTAGATTGGGGCGACTTTTGACAATATTTATCTGCTGCCCAAGTTAATGAACCCAATAGGCAAAAGGTGGTTGTAATAAGCAGTTTTAAAAAAATACTTTTCATACCATTTGCTCCACCATTGATAGCAGGTCAGCCTTGAAGTAATCAGGGGCTGGCGTTTTTCTGATCCTTTGATTGGCGTGTTGATACGCCATGATTTTGCGAGTGAGTGCGGAAATAAGATTTTTCCTATCTGATGCGATCTTTAAATCTATCCCGTCTAAATCTCGATTGGATGCTTTGATTTGTTCCTCAATTTTTTTTATTTGAATACGCTTTTCTTCAAGACGCTTGTTATGATTTTTCTGTATTTCACTTTTACGTATTTCAAATTTCTTCTTGAATATCAAAATCTTCTCTTGCGCCTTTTGGTGAGCATTAACTGCTTTTTCGTAATAAGGATGCGCATCGTGCCGAAGAAAAGCCAGCAGAACTCCTACAGTAAAAATACCTAAGTTAAGAAGGAGTAGGGTAAATCCTTTGGAGCCAACCATCAATGAATCAACTATTCCTTTGTCTGTATTTGTCGTCGATGTAATTAGTGCTTCTAAATTTAATGAGGAAACATCATTAATATCGACCCATTTCTCTCTCATTAACCCCAAGAAATACATGATGGAAATTGTCAAAATTGATAAAAGCGTAATGGTGAGATAAATGTTGTCGTGATTAACCTCGATCTCCTTACACTGAGCTCGTCTAAGCATGACTCCAATCGTGTGCGCGAAGAAAATCAGCAGTCCACCAATTGCTGCTGAAATCAATAATGAAACCAACGGCATTGACTCGAAAAAGAGCTCAAACGCTAAACGGTTGATGGGGACTTCTGCAATTGCCAAGCAAATTAGCGCTGGGATGTAAAACTCAGTATGCTCAATTTGTAGAGGACGACCTACAAGTTGTTCAATCTTTAATTTTTCTTCCTTGGCAACTAGTGCAACATCTTCGTGATGACGGTACTCACTAGAAAAATGGCCAAGATCGTGTTCAAGCAACTCAAGCTCTTTTGTGTGCGTTTCCGTAAATGTAGAGTTGATAGTGTGCAACTCACTGTCGTGCTGGTTTTGTAGCTGGTGAATTTGATTGCCCAAGCGTGCGCGGTACTGCTCAATAAGAGATGTGTATTTCATCCACTCAGTCTTGCCCTCATAGATGATTTGTTTTTCGTGGTCGCTCCATCCTTGTGTGAGAAGTGGTGGGTACTCCTTGGTTCCGTCAACTTCACCTGTTCTTGCATGGCGCACAAGTTCAGATTCGTCAGGATTAATCAGACGCTGAAAATCGCGTGCTGTATTAGCTTCCATTAGTAACTCCAGCTAAAAGTATTGAATACTTCGAATTGATCATTTCTTCACCCCATTTGTGCTGTTAGCGACTGGGGTGTTTGTGTTGGTAGTATGTGTACTAGCCGAAGAAGCGCTATGTTTGGTTGCTTCCAATAAATGTTTAACCTTCAATCGCTCGCCTGAAGCCATATCGAAAAAACGATCAAACGTATAGTTACTGAGCCCGTTCTTCTCCCAATTGATAACTATGTAGAGTTCGTCGTAAGTCCAGCAGCCGTAATCAATTTTTCCGTCTTGCGCTGTGGTGTACGCAATAAATGAAAGGTTCTTTTCACACTTTGGATGTGTAAGGACTATCTTGCCTCCAGCATCGTTGTTACTAAAGGCAATTACTACGTTTGTTGGCGGTTGGATTGATTCGGAAGGTTTGATATTTGGCTTTACGTCAGATTTTTGAGAGGAATTTTCATTTTTAGAGTTTTGCTGATTTGTAGATTTCTCATCCTCTCGTGAAAAGATTTCCGGAAAACTGCTAGTTGGGGCGCTTTCGGTATTAAATTTTGCTCTGTATTGGCGTGGTTTTTCCGTGATTACGGAATAAACCGTGAGCACCATAAAAATTGAACAAATGACATACAGCGGGTACTTAAGAGCGGTCAACCTCAACTCCTTTTGATTTGTTAATTCAGAGTCTCGTACTTGTTAGAGACAAATTACTTCTTTTATAAAAATTTCAACTACGCTCATCATCTTTGCGCATAGGCTCATAGGATGAGCTTGTTGCCAAATAGCCTCAAATATGAGCTAGCCCATAATCTAGCCATGTCATCTACCCCTAAAGTTCTTTTCGGTTTTCACGCCGTCGGTGTGCGTTTGAAAACCTCTCCTGCCTCTGTCATTGAAATTTATTACGAACCCACGCGACGCGATGCGCGTATGCGCCAATTTTTAGAGCGCGTCAAAGATGCTGGTGTGCGTTTGATCGAGGCCGATGCATTGCGCATTGCCAAATTGGCTGGTAGTCATGGACACCAAGGTGTGGCCGCCCGTGTCAATGAAATTAGGATGGTGCATTCGTTAGACGATTTGCTCGATGCGCTTGAGGGCAAAGAGGCGCCACTCATTTTGGTACTCGATGGCGTGACAGACCCACATAACCTAGGCGCATGTTTACGTGTGGCTGATGGTGCAGGGGCACATGCTGTGATTGCGCCAAAAGACCATGCGGTAGGTGTGAATGCCACCGTAGCCAAAGTTGCCAGCGGTGCGGCAGAGACTGTGCCTTACTTCATGGTGACCAATTTAGCCCGCACGCTCAATGAATTGAAAGAACGCAATATTTGGATCATCGGAACCAGTGACGACGCCTCTAAAACGTTGTTTGATGTCGATCTCAAAGGTCCCACTGCTTTGGTTTTAGGCGCAGAGGGTGACGGCATGCGTCAATTGACCCGTAAAACCTGCGACGAATTAGTCCGCATTCCTATGCAGGGTGCAGTCGAGAGTTTGAATGTGTCGGTTGCGAGTGGTGTGTGTTTGTATGAGGCACGTAGACAACGCATGCTGGTGAAGGTCTGACACCAACTAAGTGTTTAGTCATCAAATAATTTTCAACATTCCAAGTACGGCACCACCACTAAGAAGTACCAGCAAGTGTGTTTGGGTACGCCAAACAATCACTGTCGTCACTGCAGCCAAAGCCCACATAGGCCAGTCTTCTAAATAGTTATCGTGGTTACCTGTTAGTAACCAACCTGTTGCTACCAATAAACTCATCACCAAGGGCGCCAAGCCGGCCTTGAAAGCGCGAACACCTTTCAGATCTCGATTCTTATGCGCCCATTGGGTAGAGAAAAAAGTCAATGTAGCCGAGGGAACAATGATGCCCACCATAGTCACCAAAACACCTAAAAGTGCCAGCATGACTGCATACAACATAGTGGGTGTGGGCGACATGCCTGCTGCAGCATTCATACCGACGTTCCAGCCCATCAAAGCAACAAACATCACATTCGGACCTGGCGCACCTTGCGCGATGGCTACAGACGATGTGAACTGGTAATGCGTTAGCCAATGTTGCTCGTCAACCAAATAGCGGTGGATATCAGGTGCTGTAGTGATCGCACCCCCAACGGCCAAAAGCGAAAGAGAGACAAAGTGCAGAAACAGCGAAACCCAGTCTTGGAAGTTAAGCGTGATACTCATGCGCTCTCATTTCTACTGATGCAACGCCAAGCCCATGTGCTTGCAATGGGGCCAAGTGTCAGCAATACCCAAGACAGGGGGAGTCGCATAACAGCAACCGCTAAAAATGTGACGATGGCTAAAACAACACAAGTCATTAAGCCCATGGGGTTTGTTTTTAAAGCAGGTAGCATTTTGATACCGGTGGCCATGATCAGACCCGCAGAGACCGCACCCATACCGCGTAATGCGCCTTGCATGGCTTGGGTATCACCAACACCCGCAATGGCGCTAGCGATGACGATTACCAAAATAGTGGGAACCATTAACACACCAGCTAGGGCAGACAGGGCGCCGCGCCAACCAAAATGTTTGCCACCAATCATGAGCGCAAGGTTGATCACATTGGGGCCAGGCAGCATTTGCGCTATAGACCAGTCTTCGACAAATTCTTCTAGTGTTAGCCACTTCTTTTTTTCAACTAATTCGCGTTGTACTACTGCTAGAACACCTCCAAAGCCTTGAAGCGCAAGCCAGTTGAAAGATAAAAAAAGATCTGCGTTGCTTGTGGGTACGTTACGCACCGCTGGCACCTCACTCATGAACGCCACTCATTGTCGGGTTTCAATTTCTTTAGCAATGGTTTTACCAAGCTCCACGCCCCATTGGTCGTATGCATGGATACCCCATATGGCTGCTTGGCAAAACACTTTGTGTTCATAAAGAGCAATCAGAGCACCGAGGGTTCTGGGCGTTAAAGCGTCCATCCAAACGGTGCTACTTGGAATATTGCCAGGGTAGCTGCGATGCGGTGCTAAACGGTGCGCTTCCTCTGCAGACAAACCGCTTTGTAAAAGCACTGTAAGTGTTTCATTTTCAGTGCGTCCCATTGCCAAAGCTTGGGCTTGGGCTTGCATATTGAGCATCACCACAAGGTGGTGCTCAGCTGCTAAGGGAAGTGGCGTGTGTTCTTCGCGCGAACCGATAAAGTCAATCGGGACCAAATGTGTCCCTTGGTGTATCAATTGAAAATAAGCGTGTTGTCCGTCAATGCCAAGACTTCCCCAAACCAAAGGTGCGGTTTTC
>Ga0209400_1000660_pt1 | contig 29946 bp, 19 predicted proteins | sample M_130807_EF_Meta_FD_187313 | JGI IMG/M metagenome (GOLD analysis project Ga0209400, IMG submission 187313) | Freshwater microbial communities from Lake Montjoie, Canada to study carbon cycling - M_130807_EF_MetaG (SPAdes) (version 2) | ecosystem: Environmental > Aquatic > Freshwater > Lake... | reverse complement strand
GGCATCGACGGAGCAACCGGCGCAACAGGAACCGCCGGTGCGAACGGAACAAACGGCATCGACGGACCCCAAGGGCCCACCGGACTCCAGGGCGCAACAGGAACCGCTGGTGCGAACGGAAACGACAGAGCAACCGGCGCAACAGGACCACAAGGACCAACCGGACCACAAGGACCCATCGGCGCTGATGGACCCCAAGGCGTAACGGGACCCGCCGGACCCACAGGCCCAGCGGGTGCCACTGGTGCAACAGGGGCCGAAGGGCCGCAGGGCGTTCCCGGTCCGACGGGAGCAACTGGTGCACCGGGCGCAACGGGAGCCACTGGCGCAACCTGGTTCGGCGATGTCGGATCCTTCTGGTCTTCGCAGATTCAAGGCGACTCGGCTGAGAACCCGGGATTCCTCCCCAACGTTGCAAATGCGATGACCTTCAACAACTCCGATCCAGCGAACACCCCGGGTGTCACGATTGTCGGTGGTTCGCAGATCACCTTCACGCAACCAGGTGCGTACAACCTTCAGTTCTCAGCTCAGGTCCAGCGATCGTCCCAATCCGGCCTCACAACATCGAGCATCTGGCTGCAACGCGACTTCCTCAACATCCCCTCCACGAATACCAACTTCACACTTGCCTCAAGCTCAACACTGCTGGTGGTGTCGTGGAACTGGTTTGTTCCGATCACCTGCTCGGCTCCCGGTGTCTGCCAGCAGGCCCAGATCATGTGGTCGACCGAAAATGAGCATGTCGGCCTGTTCGCCACGGGAGCTCAAACCAATCCCGATCGTCCCAACACGCCATCGGTCTTACTCACAGTCACTCAGGTACGGTGATCGCGCCGCAGGATACGGTTTCCGATCCTGCACCCATCAAGTGCGGATTGCGCCAACAAAACACAGCGCTCTTTCGACGCGACGCCCGGAGGACTGATGACGACCGAATCGACGCAAGCGGCCGCCCCAGATGGCAGCACTGGGTCAACAGCAGCGGGGGCAGTGCTCCTAACGCTTGCGGCTGCGCAGTTCCTCATGACACTCGACAGTTCGGTCATGAATGTCTCGATGGCCACTGTCGCCAACGACGTCAACACCTCGATCACGGGCATCCAGACCGCCATCACGCTCTACACGCTCGTGATGGCAACGCTCATGATCACCGGCGGCAAGATCGGCTCGATGATCGGGCGACGACGGGCGTTCGCCATCGGTTGTGTCATCTATGGCTCGGGCTCGCTCGTCACCGGGCTCGCGACGAGTCTGCCGATGCTGCTGTTCGGATGGTCGTTCCTGGAAGGCGTTGGCGCTGCGCTGATCATGCCGGCGATCGTGGCGCTCGTCGCCGCCAACTTCGGTCCTGCTGAGCGGCCCCGCACCTACGGTCTGATCGCTGCCTCTGGAGCAATCGCAGTTGCCGTGGGTCCGTTGCTCGGTGGAGCGGCAACCACATATGGCTCATGGCGATGGGTGTTCTTCGGCGAGGTTGCCGTCGTTGCGGTCATTCTCTTGCTCTCTCGTCGGATCGCCGATGCCCCCGTGACCGGCCGTGTTCGTCTTGATCTGGTCGGCACGGTGTTATCGGTGCTCGGCCTCGGTTCCGCAGTGTTCGGTGTCCTTCGCTCGAGCGAGTGGGGTTGGATCTCCCCGAAGCCCGGGGCACCCGCACTGGCCGGCATCTCACTCACTTTCTGGTTGATGCTGGCCGGCGCATTCGTGGTCTGGCTGTTCATCATCTGGCAGAACCACCTGATCGCTCGGGACCGCGAACCATTGCTTCGGCCGTCGATGTTCGCCAACTCCCAACTGACGGGTGGGCTCATCATGTTCGGATTCCAGTTCATGTTGCAGGCCGGCGTGTTCTTCGTGATCCCACTTTTCCTCTCCGTCGTGCTCGAACTCAACGCGATCCAGACAGGCCTGCGTGTCATGCCGTTGTCGATCGCACTTCTCGCGGCAGCCATCGGCATACCGAAACTCTGGCCTGCTGCCTCTCCCCGCCGCGTCGTTCGCATCGGAGTCGGCCTCATGCTTGCCGGGATCATCGCGCTCATGAGCGGCATCGATCTCGATGCCAACGCCGCGGTCGTGTGCTTCCCTCTTCTGCTTGTCGGTCTGGGCATGGGAGCGCTCTCCTCCCAATTGGGAGCAGTCACCGTCTCGTCGGTACCCACGAATGAGAGCGGCGAAGTGGGTGGCATGCAGAACACTGCCACCAATCTCGGTGCATCGATCGGTACCGCTCTCGCCGGGTCGATCATGATCGCGGCCCTCAGTGCCTCGCTCATCGCCGGGATCCAACAGAACCCTGATGTTCCCGAGCAGGTGAAACAGTCAGCCACCGTCACCCTGGCCTCTGGGGCTCCCTTCATCTCCGATGCCCAACTCCGAACGTCCTTGGAGGGCTCCGGTGTGCCGGCGGCCACAATCGACGCCGTCACCTCTGAAAATCGTCACGCTCGAATTGAGGGACTCGATGCAGCACTCGGAGCGCTTGCCCTTCTGGCAGTCGCCGCACTGTTCTTCACCGGGCGCCTTCCAGATCAATCGCCGGCGGCGCGGCGCAGTGCCGAGAGCGAAAACCCTCGCTGCTGAGTTCGTCCCCCCAGCGATCAGCCCACCGGTCGGTCTTCGAGTTGTTCAGCCGGCAGGCGACTCTCCCCTTCGATGTCGAGGTTGGGGAGCAATCGATCGAGCCACTGCGGTAGCCACCAATTAGCGTCGCCGAGCAGTCGCATCGAGGACGGCACGAGCACCATGCGAACGAGGGTGGCGTCGACGAATACGGCGGTGGAGAGCCCCAGACCCATCATCTTGATAGTTGGTTCGCCGCCGAACACGAAACTGATGAACACCGAGATCATGATGAGCGCGGCCGACGTGATGACTCTCGCCGTGCTGGTGATGCCCACAATCACGGACTCTGTGTTGTCGCCCGTGTGGTTGTACTCCTCGCGGATACGACTCAGGATGAACACCTCGTAGTCCATCGAGAGTCCGAACAGGATCGCGAACATGAACATGGGGATGAAGCTCACGATCGGCAGTGACTGATGCACGCCGAACAGCGATGCCCCCCAACCCCATTCGAACACCGCCACGATCACGCCATAGGCAGCACCGATCGACAACAGATTCATGATGGCTGCCTTGAGCGGCACGAGGATCGAACGGAAAACCAGCATCAGCAGGATGAATGACAGACCCACCACGCAGCCGATGAACAACGGCAGACGATCGGCCACTCGTCCCCCGAGATCGATGAACAGTGCCGTCTGCCCGCCAACTGTCGCGACCGCTGCAGTTCCATCGGTGAGAGACGGGAGCAATAGGTCGCGAAGGCGCGTCACGAGTTCCGTGGTCGCAGCATCCTGAGGAGCGCTGCGCGGTTCGATCTGGATCACCGCTGCCTTCCCGTCGGGTCCGACCACGGCGCGCGACACCTGCGCAACATCTGGGTCGGCTGTCACCCCATCCACGATCCGGGCCACGACCACGTCAGGAGAAAGCTCGGCATTACGTAGATCAACCGCAACGATCAACGGTCCATTGAATCCCGGGCCGAATCCGGTGGCGAGCAGGTCGTAGCTACGACGAAGCGTGGAACTCGTTGGGTTCTGACTGGCATCGGTCTGTCCGAGTCGGAGATCAAGCAGTGGCGCAGCCAGCAGCAGAACTGTGGCGAGGCCGAGAAGCAAATAGCGCACCGGATGGTTCGACACGTGGTGGGCCCAACGCGCCCAGCCGTGGTACTCACCATCGTCGGTACGGGTCCTCGATTCGCTGACCCGGCGCATTCCCGGGATGCCGAATCGATCGATGTTGTGCCCGGCAAAACCCATGAGTGCCGGCAGCAATGTGAGTGAAGCGATGACCATGACAGCGACGACGATTGCAGCGCCCACGCCCATGAGGGTGACGATGGGAATCCCTGCCACAGAGAGTCCGCAGATGGCGATCACGACTGTGCCTCCAGCGATGACCACCGCCTGCCCAGCGGTGGCGATTGACCTGGCCGACGCGTCCTCCACGGTGAGCCCCCGATGGAGTCCCGCCCGATGACGGGTGATGATGAACAGGGCGTAGTCGATGCCGACACCGAGTCCGATCATCGTGGCCATTGCCTGGGCGCTCGAAGGGATGTCCACGAAGGCGGACAACAAGGTTATGACGGCGATGCCGAAACCGAGACCGAAAAGTGCAGTACCGATGGGTAGCCCCATGGCGATCACCGAACCGAACGCGAACATCAGAATCACCATGGCCGCGAGCAGACCGATCGCCTCGGATCCACTGGCAGATGGACGCTCGACATGCTGGGGCAACTCGCCGCCGTACTCCACCTGCATCCCCGCATCGCGCGCCACTGCGGCTGCGCTCTTGAGGTCGTCGTAGGTCTGCGTCGGAAGATCCCTGGCCTCGGTGTCGAATCGCACGGTGACCAGCGCAATCGTGTCATCAGCAGAACGTTGGAGCGAGGCTCCGGGCGCCGGGGCGACCACATGTTCGACCGCCGCAAGGTTCTCAAGCGCAGCGTTCAGAGCCGTGGCCGTCGGCTCATCACTGAGCCTGCCCTCCGGGGAGTGGAATACCACCTGCGCCGAACCGCCGGCCTGTGCCGGAAAGGTGCTCTGCAGGAGATCGATGGTGCGCTGAGACTCAGTGCCCGGAATTGCGATGCGATCGGTGAACGAACCGCCTGCGATTCTTCCGACAGCTACCACAGCCACCACAAGAACCAGCCATGTGATGAGTACACGCCAACGGTGTCGGGTGCACGCGCGTCCGACACGGAAGAGGAGGTTCGACATGTGGGGGGGGATCCTTAGAGTGTTCGATACATCAGCGAACTTCGGTCCACTGATCGCTCGGAGAGGGTATCGGCCGCCACAACCCATCGGCGCACCCGCGCCGGTCAGTCATCGAGAGGCGCGACGCCGCGCGCCAGACGCGAGGAGGCCCCCGCCGCAGCGGGGGCCCCCTCAAAGTTCGAATTTCCGATCCTGATCAGCGACAGGTAGCGCCGTCGATCTTGTCGCCAGTGGGAACCGTTCCAAGGCTCACACTGCTCGAAGCAGGAGCGGAGAGATCAGTCACCGAGAAGACCTCGCCGGTGGCCCGAACCTGGCCGCTCACAGTTACACCATCGGCATTGACCCACATGGCGCCGAGGGTTCCGTGTGTCCACCCGGTGTACTTCGTGACCTCACCGGTTGTGAGATTGGCCTTGAAGATGTAACCGGACGCAGAGGACCAGAGGTAGCCACCGACAATTGCGATGTCCTTACCGGCGCGCACACTCCCACTACTCGTCGACAAGGTGAAGAGGGATGCCGACATCGTGTCAAGGTCGATCCGATAGACCGATCCCGAAACGCTGACCACGTAGTACAGACCAGTCGCGGAATCGAAGTCCGCCCCGACGTAGTTCGTGACCGGAAGGTTGGTCACAGCGCCGAGGTTGAACTTCCCGACGATACCGACCTTGAAGACCGAGTTCGATCGCCGGGCGAACCCGTACAGGAACTGATCCACTGCTCGATGCGCGATCGCGTTCGAGACCGGCTTGGCACTTCGCACTTTGGTCCAGATTCCCGTGAGGGAACTGGCAACAAAGACGTCTCTATGGGTGAGTCGGACGAAACGGGCCGCCGAACACGAGAGGCTGTCCGACGAGTAGGAGACAGTGAGCAGCGAGGTCGCCGAGGTGTTGAATGTGTAGTTGTCCGCCGAACCACCCGAACAGGTGATCGTCAGCGGAGAAGACGCCACGGTCGTGGTCGAGGTATACGAGCTCGAACACACCGGAGCGGAATAACCCGCAGCCGACCCGGTCGACTGACCATTCGCAAAGCCGGTCACATTCAGCGTGTACGACGGAGCTGCGTCACCGTAGACAAGCGACTGAGAATCCGGCGTCACCGTGAGTGACTTCTTATCAACCGTCACCTCTGCTGTGGCTGTGTTGTCGAATGTGTAGTTGTCCGCCGAACCACCCGAGCACGAGATGGTCGGAGCAGAAGCCGTCACATCCGTGGTCGCCGAGTAGGAACTCGAACAAATCGGAGCGGAATAACCCGCAGCCGAACCAGCCGAGTCGCCATTCACGAACCCGGTCACATCCAACGTGTACGACGGAGCTCCCTCGCCATAGGTGCGACGTTGAGCATCGGGGGTGGTGGTAAGAATCGCCTTGCCGACAGTCAGATCCGCTGTGCCGCTGGTATCAAACGTGTAGTCGTCAGCCGAACCACCCGAACAGGTGATCGTCAGCGGAGAGGACGCCACGGTCGTGGCCGAGGTGTACGAGCTCGAACACACCGGCGCGGAATAACCCGCAGCAGACCCGGTCGACTGACCATTCGCAAAGCCGGTGACATTCAACGTGTACGAGGGAGCCGCATCGCCGTACGCAACCGTCTGGGGATCAGGGGAAACCGTGACCGACTTCTTCCCCACAGTCAACGACGAGGTCGCCGTTGTCGTGAAGGTGTAGTCCGCTGCCGACCCACCACTGCAGGAGATGGTGAGCGGTGAGGATGCCACCGAAGTGGTTGTCGAGTATGTGCTCGTGCAAATCGGGGCAACGTAGTCCGTCGCCGTGGACGCATTCTCACCCAGGATGAAGCCGGTGACAGTGGCGGTGTAGGACGGTGCAGCATCGCCGTAGTTCACTGACTGCGCATCCGGCGTGACGGTGAGTCTCGTTGTACGACAGGAGGCACCGTCAATGGCACCCGTGCCCGTCGCCGAGAAAGCAACGTTGGATGTGGTGATCGACGCACCACCAACGCCGACGAACTTGACGGCCACTCCTGTTCCACGAATCTCCATCAGGAGGGAGGAATCGTCCTCCGCGAACCACATCGCACCGCCGACGACTCCGCCTTGCAGGTACGTGTGATCGAAGGCGTAGGACTTCGTTTGGCTCGGGTCGGCCAGATCAATGCCGTAGACCTCAGTGCCACGCACAGACCAAGCCCAGCCACCAACGATGACGACATCCTGTCCGAGCTTGAAGTTCGCCGAGTCGAAAGCTACGGAACTAGCCGTGAGCGCCTCGATGTCGACCTCGTGGAGCGAACTCTGAGACGAAGACACATAGAACTTCCCAGTTGCCTGGTCAATGGCACCCACGTTGTAGACATCTCGGGGCAGCCCGTCAATTTCCCCCAGATCCTCAGTTGCCGATGCTGTGAGCTTGAAGAGATGGTTGCTGCCGGACTTCATGCCGTAGATGTAGCGGTCCGATGCCCGAAAACCGATGGCATTGTTCACTGAGGTGCTGGCACGCAACGTGGTCCAGGTGCCGTTGGGATCACTGGCTTGCGTGAGTTGGCCTTCCTCGAGACGGAAGTAGTCTCCGCCTGCGCAACTGAAACGATCGGACGAGGGCGGCGTGGCCGAGGCGATGCCGGGTACCGCTATAGCGAGCGAGCCCACCACAGCGCCGGCGGCCAGAAGACCAACCGCCCTTCGGAGGAGCGAGGACGTAGAGGCCATATTGACCCTTTCGGTGAAGGTCGCTCAACGATTTCAGCGAGCGAGGTTTAGCATGGGAATATTTCTAAAGAAACCATAACCAGCCATCTCAGATTTAGTCAACTTTTGTATGTTCTCGAACCAACATGCGGCCGAACCGAGGTACCGAACCCTGCGGGGCATCGCCAAAGAGTCCATGCGGAACACGTGTGCGCCTCCGAGACTGTCCGTAGCCCAACGATCTGATCGTTCCGCAGGATTTCCACTGGAGCACATGGCACCGTACGCTCGATTGCAGGGGGTCGAGCGTGCTCATCCGATTGATGCGGGGCCATCTGCTGCCGTACAGGAAACTTCTAGTCGCCGTTCTTGCACTGCAAGTCGTAGCGGTCGGGGCCACCATGACCCTGCCGACCCTCAACGCCATGCTCATCGATCACGGGGTTCTTACGGGCGATACGCGGTACATCTTGCGGATAGGGGCGTTGATGCTCGTCCTGTCCTTGGTGCAGGCGGTGTTCGGCATCAGTGCGACATGGTTCGGTTCACGGGCTGGCATGGGCTTCGGACGCGACGTCCGAGACCGCCTGTTCCACACTGTCACCTCGTTCTCCACCCGTGAGGTCGACGGCTTCGGCGCTCCGTCACTGATCACGAGAATCACCAATGACGTCCAGCAGGTTCAGACACTCGTGGTGATGCTTTGTACAACCTTCGTCTCGGCGCCGATCACCATCGCGATCGGGATCTTCCTCGCCGTGCGCGAGGACGGACCACTCTCGCTCATCCTCGTCGCAGCCATCCCGGTCCTTCTCCTCAGCATCGGCATGATCATCGTTCGTGTTGTGCCCCAGTTCCGAGACATGCAGATCCGAATCGACAAGGTCAACCAGGTTCTTCGTGAGCAGATCGTTGGCATGCGAGTCATCAGGGCATTCGTACGTGAGCCCTTGGAGACCCAGCGATTCGACCTCGCGAACTCCCGCCTCACGCGCACTGCGACCGTCACAAGTCGCTATATGTCCACGATGTTCCCGACCGTCATGTTGGTACTGAATGTCTCGAGCGCAGCTGCAGTGTGGGTGGCTGCCGATCGGATCGGTGGCGGCGACATGAAAATCGGATCTCTCGTCGCATTCCTGACCTACCTCGTGCAGATCCTCATGGCGGTCATGATGGCAACCTTCGTGGCGGTCATGTGGCCCCGTGCCGCAGTATGCGCCGATCGCATCCTCGAGGTTCTCGACACGGAGTCATCCATCGTCACGGCGTCGGATCCTGTCGCCATCGAGCGCCGAGCCGGCACGCTCGAATTCCGTTCGGTGGGTTTCTCCTATCCGGGCGCCGAAGCACCAGTGCTCACCAATATCTCGTTCACCGCTCGCCCGGGCGAAACCACGGCCATCATCGGTTCGACCGGATCAGGCAAGACCTCCCTCGTGAACCTCGTGGCGCGCCTGATCGACGCCTCGGTCGGCGAGGTCATCGTTGACGGGGTCGACGTCCGTCAACTCGACCCCGAAGAACTGTGGCGCACCGTTGCTGTCGTTCCACAGAAGCCCTACCTGTTCTCCGGCACGATCCGGTCCAACCTGCTCTTCGCCGACCCAGAAGCGGACGAAGCAACTATCTGGACCGCTCTCGAGATCGCGCAAGCCGCTGACTTCGTCGCAGCCATGCCCGACCGCCTCGACTCGCCCATCGCACAGGGGGGCACCAATGTTTCCGGTGGTCAGCGCCAGCGCCTCGCCATTGCCCGTGCCCTGGTTCGAAAACCGTCGATCTACGTGTTCGATGACTCATTCTCGGCACTCGATCTGGCCACCGACGCCCGTCTTCGAACCGCTCTCGTTCCCGTCACCACCGACGCCACGATGATCATCGTCGCCCAGCGGGTCTCCACGATCCGTCACGCCGATCAGATCCTTGTACTCGAACATGGCGAATGCATGGGATTGGGAACGCACCAGCAACTGCTCGAGACCTGTTCCACCTACGCCGAGATCGTCGAATCACAGCTCACAGCGGAGGAGGCGGCGTGACCGGGAACGCAATCCCCCAACGCTCACCCGCCGCTGAATCTCGCGCCTCGGTCGGACCCCGCATGGGTATGGCCACGATGCCGGTCGAGAAATCCAAGGACTTCCGCAACTCCACCCTCCGCCTCATCTCGTGGCTTCGGCCCGAACGCCTCAGGATGATTCTGGTTCTGTCGTTCGCCGTGCTCAGCGTCGTCATGTCCGTCGTGGGCCCGAAGCTCCTCGGCAACGCCACCAACCTGATCATCACGGGTGTGTTCTCCCCCGGCGGCATTGACGATGCGGCGCTACATCGCACCCTGCTCATCGTCACCGGCCTCTATATCGGATCAGCAGCTCTCGCATATGCACAGGGGCTGCTCCTCGCCGGTGTCATCCATCGAACCATGCGCCGACTCCGATCAGCCATCGAGGACAAACTCAACGCCCTCCCTCTCGGTTACATCGACCGAGCGCCGCGCGGCGATCTACTCAGCCGTGTCACCAATGACATCGACAACATCGCCCAGAGTCTCGCCCAGACCATGAGCATGCTGTTCATCTCACTGCTCACCGTGGTGGGCGTGTTCATCATGATGCTCACGATCTCTCCGCTGCTCACCCTCGTCGCCGTTGTGACTATTCCAGTCACACTCTTCACCATCAGATTCATAGCGACTCGGTCCAAGAAGCGATTCATCGCCCAATGGGCACACACTGGATCACTGAATGCACTCGTTGAGGAAACCTTTGCCAGCCATTCATTGGTGAAAGTGTTCGGGCAGCAGCAGGCGACTGAGGACACGTTCCAGAGCCTCAACGAAAAGCTCTTCGATGCCTCGTTCGGCGCCCAGTTCATCTCCGGGATCATCATGCCGGCGATGATGCTCGTCAGCAATCTCAACTATGTGGCCATCGCTGTCATCGGCGGACTTCGAGTGGCTTCGGGCAATCTCAATATCGGTGACATCCAGGCATTCATCCAGTACTCGCGGCAGTTCACGCAGCCGATCAACCAACTCGCATCGATGGCGAACATGCTGCAGTCCGGTATCGCATCGGCCGAGCGGGTTTTCGAACTGCTCGACATCGACGAGCAGTCTCCCGATCCGGTCTCTGCACCGGCCGTGGTTCCGGTATCGGCGAACCACCTTCGCGGACGGGTCATGTTCGACCATGTCACCTTCTCCTATAGCCCGGACAAGCCACTGATCGCCGACCTGTCGCTCGTTGCGCAACCGGGACAGAGCATTGCGATCGTCGGCCCGACAGGTGCCGGCAAGACCACACTTGTCAACCTGCTCATGCGCTTCTACGAACTCGATGGCGGTTCGATCACACTCGACGGCGTCGACATCGCCACCATGCGACGCGACCAACTCCGGTCGAACATGGGAATGGTCCTGCAGGACACCTGGCTGTTCGGAGGGACGATCCGGGACAACATCGCCTACGGGAATCTTGACGCCACCGAGGACCAGATCATCAATGCCGCGCGCGCTACCTACGTCGATCGCTTCGTACGTTCGCTCCCGGATGGCTACGACACCATCCTCGACGACGAAGCGAGCAATCTCAGTGCCGGTGAAAAGCAACTTCTCACCATTGCCCGCGCCTTCCTCGCCGAACCCACAATCCTGATCCTCGATGAAGCGACGAGTTCGGTCGACACCCGAACTGAGGTACTCATCCAACGAGCGATGGCCGCATTGCGGACGAATCGAACCAGTTTCGTGATCGCCCATCGCCTCTCCACGATTCGGGATGCCGACACGATCCTCGTGATGGAGAACGGCCGAATCGTCGAGCAGGGCAATCACGCCACGCTGCTCGCCGCCGGCGGGCCGTATTACCACCTCTACAACGCCCAATTCGTGGCCGCTGCCGTTGAACTTGATCAGGGCGCGCCATCACGCAGCCCTGAGCGTACGTGACGTCGCACAGTTCCTGACCCACCCGAATCTCAACGCGGACCGGGTGGTGGACCTCGCCGAATGGCCAGCGAAGAAATGGGAGCGCCCCGTCAACCCGTGAAAGACGGAGACTGGGCCTCGATCGTGATCTCGTTCGTCTCGATCACACCCGGCACCGGAGTTCCATTGATCAGGAGGTACGTGTTGCACCGGATCGTCATCTCTGTCGCATCGGAAGCGGCAGCGAAGGTCTCGGTGAACTCAGCGATGCTTCCCGACGGCACTGATTGAGACGCTGGGGTGAACGACACAGCCAGCGGTTCGGGGCAATCCGAACTGAGCGAGACCGTGACGGAGACCGCCCGCACCGCTGCCAGCACCGCCGGGACAAGCTCCTCTGCATCCGCGATCGTGGTGTACGTACCACCAGTGGCCGCTGCCATTCGTGATCCCTGCCCGGCAGTACCACCGGACGTGGGACAGGTGGGCTGGTAGTCGTGCGCCCCACTGGCGGGGTTCTCGTCCATCCCACCATCGATGGAGACAACGATCAGGTCGATGCCTGCTGCCTGCAACTTCGCGGTCACGGATTCCTCGGTGATGTCATGGTCGAGTCCCGAGATCGCCGCACAGATCGGATCGTGTCCCGGCGCGTCGCCGAAAATCACGATCGCTTTCGAGGCTCCAGTTCTGAAGCCTGCAGGATTGGTCGGGTCGGACAGCTGATCGAGAGCGAACAACTGAGCTTCCGGAGTGTCACACCCACCAGCGGCGCTCCATGCGTCAATGGCAGCGCCGACCGCCGTTGTGTCGGCGGTGATCGCCGACTGATTCTCGAACGTCAGGGTGCATGGACCCTCAGAGGTGAAGTCCTGGTACTGACCCACACCGAATCGCGCATCGGCCGACTGGGCCGTGATCTGCGAGAACATCGACTCCGAACTGAGATGCACGGCGTTGAGATACGAACTCATACTCCCCGTCGAGTCAGCCAAGAGGTACACATCGAGCGCCGCAGGCAACACCGGGGTCTGCGCGGTCTTGGCGACATCCACCGAGGACCCTGCCGCCACGGTTCGGACCACGAGATCCGGAGTCAGCGATGGTTCCGGCACAGTCTGCGCTCCGGCGCCACCGGTCGAAGCAACTGCCGCGATCAGCGCGGCTGCCGCCACGATGCTCCAGAACGTCCTCGGTCGATTCTTCACCCGTCGAGTCATTTTCATTTCCCCTCACCGCGAACGCAGTCGTTCGGTCAGACGTTTCTATGGCAGGGCTCGGTTCCGTCACATCGCCCCGTGCGTGTATTCGTCTGGACCAAACGGGCGATTGCCACAGCACCCTCCGACGGGCGATGACGGCGCCGTGGGTGCTCGCAAGACTCTGAGCGTGCGCGATCGTCGCCACATGATCGGCGGAACCGAGGCCCACCATTGACTGCGCAGCCACCAGCCCCCGAGCAACCACAATCCCCGATGCACGCGTTCGCGCCAGCAGTCACCGTGCTGTTCGTCGTGATCGTTGTCGTCGCCGTACTGGTGATCCGCCTCACTGGTTCGAGCGGAACCGCGAATGGAATCTCCGCGCGTACCGCGCCGACCAGTTCTCTCCCCATCGACAGCAATCCGGTGAGAGCGGCACAGCCACTGGCTGCACCGGTCAGCCCGACAGGTGATGTCGCCTTCGACGCCGGCGTCACCGAAGTCGCTCGATTCGTCGAAACGACACGAGGCCACCCGTTCCGGGATCAGGTCCGGGTTGATCTCGTCGATGATTCGCTCTTCACCCTCCTGCTTCTCGCCGACTTCGAATCCGGCATCGGCGACATCCGAACAACAGAGGTCACCCTCAAAGCGCTCGGAATGCTTCCACCGGATGCCGACCTCGTGAGCGAGGTACAGCGATCCCTCAGCGCTGGAGTCATCGGCTTCTATGACCCGAGCTCCGCCCAGCTCGTCATACGCGGTACAGCATTGACGCCGTTCACGCGCACCACGCTCGCCCACGAACTGACCCATGCACTCGACGACCAATGCTTCGACCTCGATCGAGCCACGCTCAACACCGCTGGCTCCGGAGCACAGTTCGGGTTCCAGGCTCTGGTCGAGGGAACCGCCACATGGGTGGAGCGACTGTGGACCGATTCACGAACCCCTGCCGAACGTGCGGCGGCAACCACAGAGGCCAGGGAGTTCTCGAGGAACGTGGCTGCCGGGGGATTCTCGGTGAGCGTGGTGCAGATCATCGAGGAGACTCTCGGGGAACTCGATCTCACCGCAGTGCTCTCAACCTCGCTCGCGCCGGCCGTCGCCCGAGCCGCAGGAGAAGGCTGGGGCGGTGATCGATACGTGGTCTGGAGGAGCGCAAGCGGTGCTTCGTGCATTCGTCTCGATGTGATCGGCGATACCCCTGAGGATTCCCGGGAGATCGCCGATGGCCTGCGCAGTTGGTCTGCCGCTCAGCCCCTGAGCGCGCAACCGGGGACCAGCGTCGAGACACTGACCCCCGGGTTCACGAGACTCACATCATGTCGATGACAGTCCGCACCGCTATCTGACAGCCATCAACTGCCGGCAATCAGCCAACCGCATTTCGACAGGCTGAGAGTTCCTCGTTGACGATGTCGCGCTGCGCCGTCATGGTCTGCTGCTGGGTGTTCATATGTTGGACCATCTCGGCTTCAGCGGCTGAGTCCGAAGGCGTTCCCATGTACGTATCGAAATCGCTCCACAGGTTCTCGTGCTGAGCAATCAGATCCTTGGCATCGGTGGCGGCCTTCGAGCACTTATCGCGTGCTCCCGACGACGAGGTCGCATAGCCCTGCGACGTCGTCAACTGCTTCTGGAGATCGGCGACCTGGGCGCGGGCATCATTGCGCTGGCTTGCCACATCGTTCTTTAAGGGTTGCGCCACTGCGACTCCCACACCGAGACCGACGAGGAGTGCGATGACCGCAGCAAGACCGATCCACAACCCTGTCCGGTTGCGCGGAGGAGGAGCGTTGTACTGCTGCGGGGCGTACTGCTGCGGGGGCTGTGGCGGCGGTGGAACAGCGCCGCTCGGCGGGTTCGGAGACATATTGGACATGGGATCCACCCTTCATCGTTGGCAGTCATCGACATCCATCGGTGACCGGTGATGGCTCGGAGGGTATGGAGCCCGCTATCAACCGGGACCGGGATATCGACGAATACATCTTCTGAGTGAGTCGCCGAGCCAACTACGACTTCCCTTTCAGTGAGAGCAGATCCGCTGGTGAGCGTGATCCTCCCCGTGTGGGGAAAAGTTGCAACAGTCACCGCAGCGTGAATTCTGGAAGTGACCGGGGCATGAATGCTCCTCGCTCGATCCGTCCTGGGCCGTTCGACGCATCGAAAGCCTCGGTCGGCACTTGTCTGACAGACTCATTCCACCGACCGGGGGGACCGGCCGTCGATAACGGGAGACAGCAGTGGCGACACGAAAGCCGACTGTGCTGGTTGCGGGTCTGGGCGACACAGGGGTGCTCGTGGCCACCCGACTCTCACGATCTTGCAATGTCATCGGGGTCTCCACCCGACCGGCGTTGATGAGCGGGCAGGAGTTGGGAACACGCCTCACGGACCTGCCCCGCTGGAGACGCACCTATCTCGTCCCATTCGGCCGCTTCCGCCGACTCGACGCCATCGACTTCGTGCACGGCCGCATTCTGCTCACCGACCTCGACCACGACGCGGTCGATGTCGAGACCTCCTCGGGCGAACTCCGTCGGATCGACTACGACGCGTTCGTCATCGCCACCGGAGTGAGCAACGGATTCTGGCGCCATGATCGAGTCGAGGACCTCACGACGATCGATGACGCTCTCGCAGCGGTCAACCAGACCCTTGAGACCGCAGCGAACATTGCCGTCGTGGGTGGCGGGGCGACTGGCGTGAGCGTGGCCGACAACCTGGCCCGCAGGGGCGGTTCGAAGGTGCACCTCTTCATCAGTGGTGACCAGCCACTCCCCGACTTCCATCCCGATGTGCGCGGATGGATGATGCGTCGTCTGGAGTCCGATGGCGTCACGGTGCATACCGGGCACAGGGCAGTCGTCCCCGAGGGTTCGACACTCGACACCCTCACCACCGATCTGGTCGAATGGTCGAGTGGTCAGGAGCCCTTCGATGCCGATGTCGTGCTTTGGGCAATCGGCGCCGCACGTCCGCACACCACATTCCTCCCGGCTGATGTTCTCGATGACGAAGGGTTCGTGAACGTCGATTCACACCTACGTGTGATCGGCCGGTCGAACGTGTTCGCCGTCGGCGATGTCGCCGCGAGCGATCCGCTACGAAGTTCGGCCCGCAACTGGGGCTACCGGGTGATCGTCGCCAATGTGCGGGCACAGCTCGGTGGTCGCGAATCCAAGTTCCGAAGCTTCAAACCCGCCCCCTATCGCTGGGGCTCACTGCTCGGACTGCAGTCCGACGGGCTCACCGTGGTCCAGCCCAACGGCAAGCGAGTACGTATCCCCCGCCCGATCGCCCAGCGCCTGCTACTCGGCACATTCGTGCAACGAGTGCTCTACGGCGGACTGCGTCGCAAAAACAGCTAGCGCGCTCCGGCCAGAACAAGCGATCTCGCCCCCGAAGTCCGCAGCCATGACAACTGGTCCTCGGGTACTGTGCCCGACATGTCCGAAACCTCCCCTACCCTCAGGTTGAGCCACGCGACCCTTGCGGTGCGCAACATCGACCGAATGGTCGCGTTCTACACCGAAGTCCTCGGCTTTCATGTCACCAACCGCGGCGAACCGATGCCAGGTGGCGGATCGATGGCATTCATCTCCCAAGACCCCGATGAGCATCACCAGATCGTGATGGTCGAGATGGCGGAGCCAGCGCCGCAGGAATTCATGATGCTCGATCACCTCGCGTTCCGCACCGGAACTCTCGACGATCTCCGCATCTTCGGTGATCGTCTCGTTGCTGGTGGAGTCACAGATGTGACCCCCATCTCCCATGGCAATGCCTGGTCGCTGTATTTCACCGACCCGGAGGGCAACGGCGTCGAGGTTTTCATCGACTCGCCGTTCCACGTGGCCCAGCCATATGCCGATGGACTCGATCTTTCGACCAGCGATGACGAGATCGAATCCACCACCCGCGAGAAGCTCACGGGACTCCCGGAGTTCCAATCCTTCGCCGAGTGGCGAGCCGCTGCAGCTGCACGTTTCGGTTCCCCGTCCGCCTGAGAGGACACCGCCACGTCATACTGGGCCAGGTACGACGTGGCGGCTATCGACGACCCGGAACGATCATCGAGGTCGCAAAAGAGATGGTCGATGGCCTGTCGAAATGGGCATATCGAGCGCCGGGCGGTCGGCGCGCCCGAGTTGCCCCCGGCGAGATCGCCTCAATTACGTTCCACGACTCTGTCATCGCGTTCAAGAAGCAGAAGCGGGAGCGACCCACAACTCGCATTGTTGGTCAGCCCACCCTGTAGCAACGAGCCATCCTCCGCACGCTGCCGCCGCTTGGCCCGCATCTGCTTGGCCGCCGGGTCACGAGTGGCGCACTGAGGAGCAGAGCCCGTCCAGCTCTTCCGGTTTCTCGACACACGAACCCGAGCACCTGCGGTCACTTCGGTAGGATCGACCGGTGGTTTTATTGCGCACTACCCCTTCTCTCGCCGCAGCGACCATATTGGCCCTAGCGATCCTCGGGGGGTGTTCATCGACATCCGGGAGCAACGCAAGTAGCCAACGTGGCGACATCCAAGCCGAGGCACTGGCGCAATGTCTCTCTGGACAGGCGATTGCGGCCGGCTCGACACTCAACATCTCGACCACTGTCGCTCCGATCACGTCAATCGTTGCCAATGTCGCCGGCGGACTCGCAAAGATCACGGGAATCGTCCCCGAGGGAACCAACTCGCACACCTTCGAGCCCTCACCAAGCGTGGCGGCAACGCTCGCCGAAACCGATGTCGTCTTTGCCAACGGGCTCGTTCTCGAGGAACCGACAAAGGAACTTGCCGCCACGAATCTCCCGAAATCGGCTGCTCTCTGCGAACTCGGCACGGCCGTGCTGCCCGTTGACGACTACATCTACGACTTCTCGTTTCCCAAAGACGGCGGCAAGCCGAACCCCCATCTCTGGACTGACCCGAAACTCGCCGCTCGCTACGTCACCGTCGTCCGCGATGTGCTCGTGAAGATGGACCCGTCGAACGCCGAGACATATACGTCGAATGCGGCCGCGTACACAGCCAGAATTGACGAGCTTGACGCTGCCGTGGTCACTGCGAGCGCAACGCTTCCGGCCGAGGATCGCAAGCTCCTCACCTATCACGACGCCTACGCCTACTTCGCCAACGACTACGGATGGCAGGTTCTTGGCGCTATCCAACCTTCGGATTTTGCCGAACCCACCCCGCGCGAAGTCGGCGACCTGATCGCCCAGGTCAAGAGCTCCAACGTGAAAGCGATCTTCGGTTCCGAAGTCTTCCCGAGCGCAGTGCTCGCGCAGATCGGTCGCGAGACCGGAGTCACCTACGTCAACGTTCTTCGCGACGACGATCTTCTTGGTGAGCCCGGCGACGCCGATCATTCTTTCCTCGGACTCATGCAATTCGATTACGTGACCATGATCGAAGCCCTCGGGGGCGACGCAGCGGCTCTCCGCAGTCTCGACGTCACTGACGTCGCCCCCGACAACGCCAAATATCCGCAGTGACAAGCTTGGTCGAACTCGACGGAATCTCACACTCGTACGGTGGGCCGACCGTTCTTGAGCATGTCCACCTGACGATTGATGAAGGCGCGTTCCTCGGGGTGATCGGCCCCTCAGGATCGGGAAAGACCACGCTGCTGCGCTTGGTCCTTGGAAATCTGCGGCCCAGCGAGGGCGTGGTGCGGCGCCGGGCCGCTCTTCGGATTGCGTACGTTCCCCAGGTCGAGACGGTCAACTGGAATTTCCCCATCACGGTGAGCGAAGTCGTCCTGATGGCGGCGGCAGCCAAGTGGTATCGACAGCGTGCCACCAAGTCGGAACACAAGCGGGTGGCTGAACTGCTTGACCAACTCGGACTCGGCGGTTTCGAAGATCGGCACATCCGCGAACTCTCCGGCGGCCAGCAGCAGCGGGTGTTCCTCGCCCGTGCCCTCCACCGCGAGCCAGAACTGCTCGTTCTCGACGAGCCGACCTCCGGTGTCGATGTGCGCACCCGCCATGAGGTCGTCCACCTTCTCACCGATCTGCATCGCAACGGCACGTCCGTCGTGCTCTCCACGCATGACATCAACGGCCTTGCTGCTCATCTCCCGGTGATCGCTTGCGTCAACCGCGAGCTCATCGCCGTCGGAACTCCTGCCGAAGTTCTCACCTCGGCGGTTCTCGAACGTACCTACGGAGCGCCCATGGAAGTCCTTCAACACGGGGGCATGCTTCTGGTCACCGACAGCCCGATGGGACCCGGATGACACTGTTCGAGCCTTTCCAGTTCGAGTTCTTCCGTAACGGGTTCATGGTTGCCACACTCGCAGGGGCGATCTGCGGCCTCGTGGGCGTCTACGTCGTCCTGCGCAGCATGAGCTACATCGGCCACGGACTCTCCCATTCCATCTTCGGCGGCGCCGCGGCGAGCGCGGTCCTCGGCGTGAACTTCTACCTCGGTGCCGGAATGTGGGGTCTTCTTTCTGCGCTCATGATCGGCCGGGTTGCCCGCCGCGGAAAGATCGGCGCCGATGCCGCCATCGGTGTGATCACCACTGCTTCGTTCGCGCTCGGTCTCGCCCTCTCGAATGTTTTCGGACAGGCCAAGCGGTCGATCGAGGCGGTCCTTTTCGGATCCATCCTCGGTGTCACCACGCTCGAGGTCATCGCCGTCGCGTGCGTCGGGGTGCTCACCCTTGCCATCATCAGCGCCTTCTACCGGAAGCTTCTTTTCGCGACATTCGATCCCGAGGTTGCCGATGTCACCGGCGTCAATGTCGGCCGCATGGAAGCGCTGCTCATGCTCATGCTCGCCGTCACCATTCTCTTCACGATGAAGATCGTCGGTGTTCTGCTGATCAGTGCGCTGCTCGTCACCCCGGCGGTCATCGCCCGCATGGTGACGAACTCCTTCGCCCGCATGCTCGTGATCGCCCCCCTCGTGGGAGCAGCCTGTGGAGCCGTCGGCATGGTCATCAGCTACCACGCAGACATTTCATCGGGAGCGGCGATCATCCTGCTCGCCGCATTCGTTTTCATCGTGGTCTATACGGTCACTGGTGCCCGCGGCCGCGGCAACGCCGGCGGCATGATTCACTGATCAGTCGGGCTTGATCAGTTCCCAGATCTGGCCATCGGCGGTGTCGCGAACCTCGACTCCAGCTTCGGCGAGACCATCGCGAATCTGATCGGACAAGTCGTAGAGCTTCGCCAGACGAACCTCTGAACGAGCCGAAAGCGCAATCTCGACGAGCGGGCCGAGAACCTCTCGCGGATCAGTGAGTCCGCCCTTCGAAGCCTCGCCGAGTCGAACGATCATCGATCGCAACAGCGCTCGCGCTTTGTCCATCTCATCGCTCTGGAGCGTGTCGGCGGACCAGTTGCGAATCGCATCATCGAGATCGAGGGTGGCGGCAACCGCACCGGCTGCATCGCGCGCAGCCATGGAACGATCGAACTCGGCACTGCAGCGATCCACGTCTGTCGCCAACGAAGCTTCGATCTTCTTCGACGCAGTAGCGGCAACCGAATGTTCGGCGGCGGCAGCCTCGGACGACGGCACGCTTCGACCCGTTGCCTTTGGTGAAGAACCAGTCGGGCCTTCTCGCAACACATCGATCGGCACGGTCTCGCCGGTCGGGATCTCCATCGAGACGCCGTTGCGACGAATCGTGACGACGCCGAGTCCGACGATTCTCGCTGTGTCCGCGTCGAGATCGAGGATTACGCCAGTGTGCTCGTCGACACCGAGTACGAATGCGCCTTCGGGGAGAAGTGCCTCCATCATCCGTAGGCGTCGTTCTCCCAGATAACAGAACCGCGTGTCGTGATGGCCGCCCTCGGTGTTGTTGTAATGCGGGATGACCGCCACAGGTAGACCGATCGGCGTCAACAGATCGAGACCCTCGAGCCAGTAAGGATCCGCTCCCGACTTGTAGATCTCGTAGACCGGAACCGTGCTGATACCGAGTGTGAGTGCGGCTGCACTCGAAAATGTCACTGCCCCGTCGGTCTGCAATTTCTCCGCAAGCAGTTCCGGAAGTGGCGTTCCAGCCCACTGACGCAGCGCGTAGGTGGGACTACCTGGTCCGGCAAAAACGAATCGGGCCTGTCGAATGGCGTTGAATGCCACTTCACGTTCGAATGTTGTCGCAGTGGCAACATCACAGAGACCGGCAACATCCACGTCGCGGTTGAGTGAAACCTTGAAATAACCGACTGTCTTCGTCGAGAGTTCGTCGGCGTTCTCCTGGAAGCCAAATGGCGTATCGAGAAAGATGGACGGAACAGGCGCACCATCAATGGGTGACGATGCCGACAGTTGCTCGAAAACCTCACGGTGAGGTTTCACCATTGTCGGCGATGTCTCACCGCTTCCCATGATCGAAAGTAGACGGGTCATCCGGGTACAGCCTCCTCGGCAAATTCCGCAAGCACTCCGGCCAACTGGACCGGATGCTGCGCATGAATATCGTGATGGGCCGGCGCGAACCAGTGCGCCCGGCCATTCGGAAGAAGTTCGAGCGCTGTGTCCACGGCGACTCGCTTGTCGGTGGTCCAGGCAACGTCGCCACTATCAGCCGGCACCAGCAACGTCGGCGCAGTGATCAGTGGATACCGCGTTGACGGCTTATGGCCATAGAGCGCCTCGAGAATCGCGAGGTGTCGATCGAGCGTCAGCCAAGGAGCGATCGTGCCATCCGAACGGATCTCGAAGTTCGCCATCGCACCGACAATCCCGGTTTCGGGCCAATCGGCGTTGCCTTCGCGCATCCAGCGCTCCATCGAGGTTGCCGGTGTTCCGACAAGATGCGGCGGCGTCAGTCTCGCTTTGCACGCGTCCCAGTCATCGAACTGACCGGCCAATTCGATGAACCCACCATCAACTGCGACAACCGCACCCGGGATGTCCGGGTGGGTTGCTGCCAGTTCAACAACGACATTTCCGCCCCAGGACTGACCGACGACGACCGGTCGACGAAACCCGAGTTCACCGATCAGAACAACGAGATCATTCACGATGGTTGCGAAGTCGTAGCCGTCATCAGGTTTGCTCGATTGACCGTGACCGCGCTGATCGATCCACACGACCGGATGACCCGCCGCAGCCAGTTCCACCGCTACTCCGTCCCACATGCGCGCATTCGAGGCCAGACCATGAACAAGCACGAAGGGTGTTCTCGTCTGATCAAGACCGCTCGCCAGTGCCCGCAACTCGACGTCGGGTGCAACCGTTATCCGAAGTTCTTCGGTCGTCATTTCGTCTTCCTTCCAGCAGCAGCTATCGACTCGCACAAGCCGATGGTCGACAACACATCGGCGCTCGACCGGGACCATGGTGTCGAGCCACGCACAGCATCGACAAAAGCTCCGATCATGAGCGCGTAACAGTTCGCTCCTTCGACCCGGTACTCGTCGAAACTTCCGTCTCGTCGCGTGATCCCCAACATCGAATCGTCAGTTCCGGGGGTGAACGGACGATCGACCCGAAGCGAGCCGGCTGTTCCTTCAATCTGCAGCGTCTGATTCTCGGGGAGTTCGAATGACGTCAACACCGAGGCAGTGATTCCTGCGGAATTACGCAGCCAGGCCGAGGTGGTCAGATCGATTCCCGTATCGGCTGAAATGACCTGCGCATCAATTGAAAGCTCACCGGAACCGAGAATCCTCTGGATCGGGTCGAGGCAGTAGATCCCGACATCGAGAAGAGCCCCACCGCCTTGTTCGGTGAGCCAGCGATAGTTGATCTCGGAATCGGCCTCAGGGAGGGCGAGCGGAAACGTGAACTGCGACGCCACGTGGCGGATCTCGCCGAGATCCCCGGTATCGATGAGCTTCGCGATCGCAATGGAGAGGGGATGGAACGGCGTCATGTACGCCTCGGCGAGCAGGACGCCGGCGGAGTCGCAGGCCTCGAACATCCGGCGAGCGTCACCCGACGAGATGGCCAGTGGTTTCTCGCACAGAACGTGCTTGCCCGCTTGCGCCGCTCGTTCCACCCACTCGAGATGGTCGCCGTTGGCGAGGGCGATGTACACCGCGTCGACATCTCGATCGGCCAACACATCGGGATAGCCGATTGGTCCCGACCGAGCGCCGCTCGCACCGAGAACCGCAGTGGGGCATTCGTTGATCGCCGGGATGACGGCTGCGTTCGCGATCCAGGAGTTGGCTCCGAGGATCCCGATGGTCAGTGGCTCACCCACAGGTGAGTTCCACGCCGCCGTCGGCACCTGACGCGTGCGCTGCTTCGAGCACGGCAACGACATCGCGGGATTCTTCAGGAGGAACCGGTATTGCTTCACCGAGCAGAAGATGGTCGGCCAGCGCCCGATGGAACGGCCAGCCCTCCCGCGCAACCGGCGGCAGCACCATCTCGACGGTTCCGTAACCCGGTTCGTAGCGACTCAACCGGAGATCGGCTGCGACCTCGGCATGGTGCCACTCGTGGGCGACGTGTCCGCGACCATCGACGAGTCTGTCGATCGTCACCGGCGCGTACTCGGCCGCCGCGGTTCCCGATGTGCCCTGCACGTAGAACTTCGGCTTACGGATCCCGGCAACATCACTCTGGATGAATCGGGCTTCGCGTCCATCGTCCCAGCGCATGTGCACATCGATCTGATCGGCATTGGTCACGTCACGCCAAACACGCTTGTGCGAGATCGCTCGGACTCGTTGGGGTCGGCTTCCGAAGATCCGGAGGATCCAGTCGATGTGATGCGAGCCCCAGTCATAGACCGCGCCACCCGAGAACGTCTCGTCGCTATGCCACCAGCGACAGGGATGTTCGAAGGAACCAACAAAGGTCTCCATATTGAAGACATCGCCAAGAAGGCCTGTATCGATTGCCCGCCGCAGAGCGAGGAAGTCGCCGTCCCAGCGCCGGTTCTGATGAACCGTGATTGTTCTGCCGACTTCCGCGGAAACAGCCAGCAACTCGTCGGCATCCGCGACGGTGAGACACATCGGCTTCTCGACGACGACATGCTTTCCGGCCCTCAGTAGTTCGAGAGCGATCGAAGCATGGAACACCGGTGGTGTGGCGACGATCACGACATCGACATCATCAGCCTTGCTCAGCGAGGCGAGATCCACGTGACCTTGCACCGTCGGAAAGTCGACGATTGCGGCGAGGCGACGCTCGTCGTTTGAATCGCAGACGCCGACGAATGCCAATCCGTCGGTTTCCGTTGCGGCGAGACCATGGGTGTACCCCATGCCCCCGAACGGCCCGTATCCGACGATTCCGACGCCGATGGTGCGGGTTGGCGCGCTGTTCGCAGCACCGTTCGACCCGGAACCGCCGACGGCCAGCCGATCGAGATAGCGCCCGATCTCCGGTGCCGTTGCCAAACGTTCGGGAGCGATTGCGCAGACAAGGACCCGGCCAGCCGAGGTTCGGCATTCGATGATCGACGGAACGTCGTTGAAGTGGATGCTTGTCGTGGCAACGACCGTGTTGAGAGTCGGGTCCGTCACCACAAGCGTTTCGAATGCGCCGACGACCGCCGTCTCACGTTGCATGCGCGCCGCTTCGGGCCTCGTGGCGTCCGGCCGGACGAACCATTCACCGATCGGAAGAATCTCACCTGCTTCGAGGCCCAGACCAGCCAGTTCTTGGATACTCAGATCGGACGCGAGGGCAACTCTTGCTGGTAAAGACACTTCGCAAACTTAGTGGCTCGCCTTGTCCACACCCCGGTCGGGATCACATCTCATCGGCCTTCGGGGGCCGGAGTATCAACTACCGATCAAGGGCTGAAGCAAGCGTTTGGAGCTTCGTGCTGATGCGTTGGTCGGCACCGAAGATTCCTGTCGCCACGTAGAGCAGGATATGGGCGCTCCGGAAGGCACCGTCAACCGACCGTGCACCAAACCCGACGTCCCTCGTCGCCTTCTGAGGGAGTCAGGCGCTGATTACTGCTTTTGTTGTCGCTGACGGCGCACTCGAGCCGGCTTCGTTGATGGCGACCACGGTGAATGTGTAACTGACACCCTTGGCGAGGCCGGTGACGGCACATGTCGTTGCACCGGTGGTGGTGCAGGTCTTGTTGGGGTTGCCTACCGCAGTCACCTTGTAACCGGTGATAGCGGCTCCGCCGTTGAATGAGGGTGCTGTCCAGCTGATCGTCGCCTGCCCAGAACCGGCAGTAACGGTGGGCAGCGCCCGGAGGCGGGTGACCTTGGTATTGCCGGTGTCAGCGATCGTGAGATCACCTGCAGCGTTCACGACCACGCCGGTCGGGTTCATGAACCCGGCCTTGATCTCGGAAAGCACGCCGGCCGTGGTGACTTTCACGATGCGGTTGTTGGACCGGTCAGCGAAATAGACCATCCCAGTTCCGTCGAGACTGATTGCTGTGGGACTGGAGTATCCGGTGCCGATCGTGGTCTGCACTCCGAACGCTCCGATCTTCACGACCCGGTTGTTGCCAGTGTCAGCCACGTAGACGAAACCGGTCGCATCGAGCGCCACCCCGGACGGTGCACTGAACCCGGAACCGAGGACGCTTTGCACGCCGGCCGAGGTGATCTTCACGATCCGGTTGTTGCCACTATCAGCGACATAGAGGTCGCCGGCAGAGGTGATGAACAGGCCCTTCGGTGCTTTGAGTCCGGTACCGATCGTGCTGACTGTTCCATTAAGAGCGATGCGGACCACACGGTTATCGCCCGTGTCAGCCACATAGACACGACCGATGGAGTCCACAGCGATTCCTGCGGCGTTCAGGAACCCTGAACCAACCGCGCTGACTACACCGGTGGGTGAGATCCGGAACGCTGTGGCCTTCCCAGCGGCGGTGAAGAACGTGGAGCCGCCGCCATTGATAGCAACAGAGCTGACCGCACCCACGTTCGACGCCAGAACACTGCTGGCACCCAACGGTACCTGCGGAACTGTGCGAGGCGTGACGGTTGCAGAAGGCGCTGAGGGAAGACTTGTCCCAGTGAAGTTCGTGGCCGTGACGCTGAACGTGTAACCGGTTGCGTTCGTCAGCCCCGCTACGACACAGGTCAACGGACCACCCGACCATGCACACGTTTTCCCATCAGGCGACGACGTGACCGTGTACCCAGTGATCGCACCGCCAGCGTTGTTCAGCGGAGCCGACCAGGACACCGTGACCTTGCCGTCGCCGACAACACCGAGGACTGTGGTCGGAGGGCTCGTCACGACCGCAGCACCCAACGTGATCATCGAGGTCGGGCCGAAGCCTTCAGAATTGAGGGCGCTCACTCGGAACTTGTACCCCCTGCTTGAAACAAGCCCGGGAACATTGACCGTTGTTGTGTCTGACGCGGCATGTGACACGGTGGTCCATTGCACACCGAACACAGAGAACTCAACCTTGTAATCAGTGATCGGGCGGCCACCGCTGTCGGGCACGGACCAACTCACAGACGCTGATGTTGCAAGCCCCCAGGTGGCAGCCACGTTCGACGGTGCAGCGGGCACCGCTGCGGGGACCACTTCGAGAACACGGCCGATGATTGCTGTGACTGGCGTGGCCGAGTTCGTGATGGTGCCGTTGCCGAACTGCCCGTAGTAGTTGTACCCCCAGCACTTGAGTGTGGTGTCCCCGAGCAACGCGCAACTGTGGTAATCGCCGGTGCTGATTGCGGTAGCGCCTGTGATCCCGATGACTGCGACCGGTGTCGTCGAGCCTGTGGTGGTGCCGTTGCCGAGCTGGCCGTTGCCGTTGTTCCCCCAGCATTTGATCGTGGCATCGGAGAGCAACGCGCAACTGAGGCCATCTCCGGTGCTGATTGCGGTAGCGCCTGTGACTCCGGTGACTGCGACCGGAGTGGTCGAGTCCGCCTTCGTGCCATTGCCGAGCTCACCGAACTGGTTACGCCCCCAACATTTCATTCTGGTGTCCGAGAGCAACGCGCAACTGTGGAAGGGGCCGCTGCTGATTGCGGTAGCGCCTGTGACTCCGGTGACTGCGACCGGAGTGGTCGAGTCCGCCGTCGTGCCATTGCCGAGCTCACCGAACTGGTTACGTCCCCAACATTTGATTGTGGTGTCCGAGAGCAACGCGCAACTGCCGTCGCGGCCTGTACTGATTGCGGTGGCGCCTGAGATTCCGCTGACCGCGACCGGTAGGGCGGAATAGGGCATGGTGTCACCGTGCTGCTGAGCGCCGTTATCGCCCCAGCATTTGATTGTGGCGTCCGAAAGCAACGCGCAGCTGTTGTCGAGTCCGGTACTGATTGCGGTGGCGCCTGAGATTCCACTGACCGCCACCGGTGTGGTCGAATCGGTCGTGGTGCCGTTGCCGAGTTGCCCGGACTGGTTACGTCCCCAACATTTGATTGTGGTGTCCGAGAGCAATACGCAACTGTGATGGCCACCGGCACTGATTGCGGTGGCGCCCGTGACTCCGATCACTGCGACCGGTGTGGTTGAGTCGGTCGTGGTGCCATTGCCGAGTTCCCCGAAGTAGTTCTCCCCCCAGCACTTGATCGTCGTATCAGCGAACAATCCACAGCTGTGGCCCAGACCGGTACTTGCTCCTCGAACGACACCGCTCGAGGAGAATGAAGAGCCCTTCGCGTTGACCGCGGAGATACGGAACAAATAGCCGGTACCTCGTGTGAGACCGGTCACGGTTGCAGTGGTCGCGTTGGAAACACCGTCGCTGAAAACTGTCCAAATCGTTCCGTCGGTTGAGTATTCGATTCGATAGTCGGTGATTGGTCGCCCACCGTCGGGGGGGGCAACCCAGGACAAAGAGATTGATGTAGTCGTTTTGGAGATGACGATAGGCGCCGCCGGGCCATCTGGCACGGTCGCAGGAACTACCGGGGCTGATGATGGCGACGGACTCCCGGTGCCTTCTGCGTTGATCGCTGAGACGTGTGTCTTCGGAGGCGATGTGGGAGCCGATGGAGCCTCGGTGGCCGCTACCACCGCAGCGGTTGCCCCACGTGAACTCAAAACGCCGAGTGCGGCCACCGTCAGAAGAAGCGACAGGCGCATCACCGCCGGGCAGACGACGGCTGCCTTCGTTACTGTTGATGCTCGCAACCGCAATGACCCCCAGGCAGGAGCGTCTGACCTGCTGTTTCGTTGGTGGCGAGGGAAAGCGGGCAGCAATCGCCAAGAGTCCCTATCCACCGAAGAAAATTTGTGGCAAGGTTATCTCCATGGAACCACACGCGACCTCAAAAACTCGCAAACACGGCTCCAAGATTTTGGCTCGTCTCGGAGTCGTAGTCGCCCTTTGCGTAATCGTATCAGGGGGCCTCGCGCTCCCGGCATCTGCGGGACCGCCGTTGCAGATCAACAACTTCGTTGTGGGGAATGCCCCGCAGTCAATACCTTTCGATTGGAGCGCAACCTCCTACCTGATGTCAGCCGGGGTACAGGGCGCCGACACCTGTACCTTCTCGGTTTCGCCAGCCATAGTTAATCTTCCGACATCCGTGGGGTGCAAGAATGGGGCGGCGAACAAGCTGGTAAAAATTCCGACCAACCCTGGAGCAGAGAGGTCATTCACCTTCACAGTCACGGCCACGAAGGGTCTGATTTCTGTTCAAGCAACATTTGTTCGCAGTCAGGCGGCACAACCTTTGCGCCTCTCTGTCGGATTCCAAAACGAAAGTGGAACCAGTTGTGCACTTATGGCCGGGGGAACCGTGAAGTGCTGGGGCAACAACGATTTAGGTCAAGTCGGGATCGGCACGAGCACCTTTTCGGTGATCACTCCGACGACAGTCACTGGTCTGGTGGGAGTGACCGCCATTTCTGCTGGCGGTCGGTCCACCTGTGCGCTCGTCGCAGGCGGAACCGTAAAGTGCTGGGGCTGGAACTCCTATGGTGAACTCGGCAACGGCACGATTGGTCCTTGGGGTTGGTACTCCGCCACTCCGGTGGCCGTCACTGGTCTGGCGGGAGTCACCGCCATCTCTGGTAACGGGTCCTCTACCTGTGCTCTTCTTGCCGGCGGAACCGTGAAGTGCTGGGGCTACCACGCCAACCTCGCCGCCGCCCAGAGCGACTCCGCCACTCCGGTGGCCATCGCTGGTCTCACGGGAGTGACCGCCATCTCTAATGGCGGTGACGGCACCTGTGCTCTTATCGCCGGGGGAGCCGTAAAGTGCTGGGGGTGGAACGGTCGTGGCGGACTTGGCAATGGTACAACCGTCGCAACCAATCATGTGGTGGACGTCACTGGTCTCTCGAAAGTGATGGCCATCTCTGCTGGCTTTCACCACACCTGTGCTCTTATCGCCGGGGGAACCGTGAAGTGCTGGGGCGAGGGTACCTTTGGTCAACTCGGCAACGGCACGACCAACGACTCCTCCACTCCGGTGGCCATCACTGGTCTCACGGGAGTCACCGCCATCGCCGCAGGCGTCGAAAACACCTGCGCTCGTATCACCGGCGGAACCATGAAGTGCTGGGGTCTCAATTATTACGGCAATTTCGGCAACGGTACGAGAAACGCCTCCTCCACTCCGGTGGACGTCCCAATCTCGCACGTGGTTTCCATCGCTAATGGCGGTGGCGTCACCTGTGCTGTTCTGGCTGCCGGGTTGCCTAAGTGCTGGGGGTCCAACTTCACTAGTCAGCTCACCTTCTTGAGCTCTGGTGGTCCAAATTGGCCCCCTTTTACAGCGCTGCCCTACGAATCGACACCGCGTACTATCGGCCCTCTTTAACTCGCAAGTCGAAACTCGGACATCAATTCCGCGCCCCGGTCAGGATCACATCTTGAATCGCCCGGGGGTTCACGTCGGACCTGCCCACCCCGCAGCCGAGAAACCGCCCGTCTCGCCCGATAAACCCGTGTCCGAAATGCGAAGAGGCCGCCCAGCGGGCGGCCTCTTCGCATGCTGATTCGTTGGTGGCGGGGGTCGGATTTGAACCAACGACCTTCGGGTTATGAGCCTGGATCGATCGTTCTCGTCGATCTTGTGAGTCTCGGAATCCCCATGTTTTCAGGGGTTTCGGTTCTCACGAGTTTGACGATTTCTCACCGTTTTCGGCGCTCTCAGACCCTTCTGTGACCAATCTGTGACCACGGCCAGCGAGATACGCCTGGTCATGTCGCCACGTCTCCGACCACCGGCCGGTGACATCTCTCGCACCACTTCACTCTTCACGTTCCTCTAGGAGGAAATGGGGTCTGGTGCACGTCTGGTCGACGGACGGGACCCCGAGGCATTGCGGCACGTGGTGAGCTCTTTGGTCGATGCCATGATGCGCGCCGACGACCTGACCCGCACCAGTCCTGTCTCACCCTGAGCTAGGGCAACCATCCCTCGCTACCTGCGCGCACTGCCGCGTGTCCGTCAGCCGGCGAAGATTTGCAGACCGTCGGCCGGAATGGTTCCCATGCGCCCAGCTCG